>SKEG01000895.1_pt1 | contig 27285 bp, 29 predicted proteins | sample 4826631 | NCBI WGS metagenome assembly SKEG01 (sample SAMN11008815, study PRJNA524170) | human gut metagenome | biome: Human fecal sample; material: Feces; isolation source: fecal sample from pouch patient p26, p34, p50 | host: Homo sapiens | place: Israel: Tel-Aviv | collected 2016-11-02
GCAGTATTACTGTGAAATTCAAGTACGTACGATCGCAGAAGAAGTATATGGAGAGTTTGATCATTTTGTTAAATATCCATATCGTGAGAATAATCATTTTCTTCATCGTTATACAAGTGTTGTGGCGGAACTGCTGAATTCTGTGGATGAAATTATTTCTACCTGTTTTCAGTTTGGAGAAGAAGGCTGGAGTGATGTGGAAAAGTATTTTAAAAAGGATAGTTACAATAATTGGAGTCGTATCGAAAAAAATGCACAAAATATTTTTGAATCGAAGATTCCAAAAGTCCAGGATGGAGAGATTGATGCAAAAGATTATATGAATCGGATGTTTTTAAGAAAGGGATAAATCTTATGGCTACAATATATAATGATGGATTTATGGAAGAGACAAGTCGTATTGATCGCCTGATTGAAGAAATTCTTTCCGGACAGCATAAGATCGATAAGTTGCCAAAATCATCGGTTGGTTTTTCAGGACCTGCTCAGGCAGAATATTTTTCAAAGGCAAGATTTAATCTGGAATCAGATGTTAATAATCTAATTGTTCATCATGGACAACGTCTGGAAGAGTTGAAATTGTTAAGGAAAATCAAAAAGGCAGGAAAATAAAATGGAACATAATTTGTTTGAAATGGAAAACTACCTGGAGCTTCTGGAGGAAATCGGAGTAGAGAAATTCCGAGAACGTTTTGAAGAATTACAAAAAACAGCAATGGAATTTATAGAAGTTGCTGGTTATTCTGATACCGCCTATTGTAATGAAAGAATTTTAATGCAGGTTATTCTGGATTATTTTATGGATGTTATGAGATTGAAGGAATTTCATAGTATTGAAAGGGTTCGAACAGAGAAACTGTTTGCCTATACGATTGCCTGGATTGTAAGAAGAAAACCAATTCAGTTTCGAGATTATTCTGATCAGGAAAAAGATATTTTTATTAATGAACGTTTTGCATCCTATCTTTTGATTAACGAATGTCTGTTGTGCGGGACGAAACACTTTATAAAAGAAGCATATGCAAAGAAATTGGTAGAATACACAGACATGTTGATGTATTATTTTAAATATCGTGAATGTAATCCGCAAATTCTGGAACTTGTCATAGAGTCATTTAAAATGGGTGGGTTAGTACATTAAAAGGATAAAATTAGAAACAACCGGAAAATGAGCTGACCCCAAAAAGTTAGACTTTTATTGCGTAACAGATTGATTTCTGTTACGCATTTTTTATGCAACCATGAGAGCTAGTCTGTATTGTACAGGACTCTTCCAGCCTAGTTTCTCTTTTATTCTCTGTTCATTATAATACTTTATATATCGTTCTATTTCTGATTTTAATTTTTCATAGCTATCGTAAACTGTTCCATAGTAAATTTCCTGTTTAAGTAATCCAAAGAAATTTTCCATAACAGAGTTATCATGACAATTCCCTTTTCTTGACATGCTTTGAAAAATACGTTCTTCTTTTAATCGGCGAGAATAAGCTTTCATTTGATACGTCCATCCTTGATCCGAATGAAATGTTCTACGATACGGACAATCAGAAGTAACAGATATCGCCTTTTCTAATGCATCCATAACATTTTTTGCAGAAGGACGTTTATCAATACCAAAACTTATGATTTCTCCATTACACATATCCATAAATGGATCCAGATAAAGCTTATGCATTGTCATATGCCCTTTAGAATCCACTTCATAATACTTAAACTCGGTTGTATCAGTTGTGATTTTTTGATGTGGTATATGCGTATTGAAACGTCTTCGAATTCTATTAGGTGCTACAGTACCTACTTTTCCTTTATAAGATCTATATTTACGACTTTTACGTGTAAAGGATGTAACCTAAAGACCTAGCTTTTGCATGATTCTTTGGACTTTTTTCTTGTTAACAACAATGTTTTGGTTTCGAAGTTCTCCAACGATACGTCGGTAACCATAGTTTTTATGGACCTTCCTAATTTTGAGAATCTTTTCTTCCAGTTCCTTATCAGGATTTTCTCTATCTAATCTTTTTTGCCAATACATAAAAGTTGCTTTTGGCATTCCCGTATATGAGAGAAGGTCTTTTAGTTTGAACTGTCTTCGGAGGCTGCTGATGATTCGTGCCGTTCTCTCATTTTTGCTTCGTCCTCTAAACGCAACTTCCTCAGTTCTTTTAAAAAAGCATTCTCTATTCTCAATTTTAGAAGTTCATCTTCTAATTCTTTTACATGCTCAGCACTTGTATCAATATTTTTTTCTTCAATCGGCTGAAGGTTGTTTTGTTTCGTTGGCTTATTCATTGTCTTTTTCCGACCTTTCTGACGAGGTCTCAATCCATCTGGGCCAGCAACTCTAAAGGCTTCAACCCATTTACTTATTATCGTATAATTAGTAATGCCATTTGCTAGTGCTAATTCTTCATAAGAAACCTCATTTGATAAATATGATTCTACCATATGAAGTTTAAATTCAAAAGAATAAGTTTCTCTTTTTCTACTTCGCTTTAAGCTTTCATCACCGAATTCTTGATAGTTATGTATCCACTGACGTACCTGTTTTTCACTTTTAATGTTGTATTTTTGGGCTAGAGTAGTGGAACCAATTTTTCCATAAAGATACTCGAACACTACTTTTTTCTTAAATTCAAATGTATATTTAGCCATAAAAAACCGACCTCCAATCGTTAGATTTTAGGTCTAACTTTTTGGGGTCGGTTCAAAATTCTTCCCGGTTGTTTTTTGTTTTAAAAAAATGGAATTAATTTTCACCGTATCCGTCTGGATTCATCTGTTGCCATTTCCATGAGTCTGCGCACATTTCTTTAATACCTTTTTCAGCAACCCATCCAAGTTCTTCTTTGGCTTTTGTTGCATCACAGTAACAGGTAGCGATATCTCCAGCTCTTCTTGGCTTAATTTCATATGGGAGTTCTTTTCCGCATGCTTCTTCATAAGCATGAAGGACATCCAGAACGCTGTATCCAATACCTGTTCCAAGATTGTAAATAGAAACTCCGGATCCAGGAGCCAGTTTTTTCAGTGCTTTTACATGTCCTTTTGCAAGATCTACAACGTGGATATAATCACGGACACCAGTTCCATCTGGAGTTGGATAATCATTACCAAAGACACCAAGGCATTTCAATTTTCCAACAGCAACTTGTGCGATATAAGGAACAAGGTTATTTGGAATTCCTTTTGGATCTTCTCCGATTAGTCCGCTTTCATGTGCTCCGATTGGGTTAAAGTAACGTAGTAATACCACATTCCATTCTGGATCGGCTACATGAAGATCTGTAAGGATTTGTTCCAACATTCCTTTTGTTTGTCCATATGGATTTGTAATTTCTCCTTTTGGGCATTCTTCTGTGATTGGAACAAAAGCGGGATCACCATAAACAGTAGCCGAAGAACTAAAGATGATGTTTTTTACACCATGATTTCTCATAACATCACATAGGATTAAAGTCCCAGTAATATTATTATGATAGTATTCCAATGGTTTTTGTACAGATTCGCCAACCGCTTTTAATCCAGCAAAATTGATAACGGCATCGATAGATTCTTTAGAAAAAATATCTTCCAGAGCATCATGATCTAAAATATCTGCTTTATAAAATTTCACAGTTTTTCCTGTGATTTTTTCCACTCTTTTGATGGCTTCTTCGCTGGAATTGTAAAGATTATCAACAACGACAACATCTTTTCCTGCATTTAATAATTCAACGCAAGTATGACTTCCAATATATCCAGCTCCGCCAGCAACTAAAATTGACATAATAAACTCCCTTCTTGTCTTTTCATTATGAATAACATATTTATTGTAGCATAAATTTCCAATTTGTTTTGTTTTTTTTAAAAACTTTTTATACACGTGCTTTTCCAGTGGTTTTTCTTTTTACAATAAAAGGTTCAAATTCAAGCTTTGTTACAAAACTACGAGGTTCATTTTTTGTCTTAGAATCTCGGATCCTTACAATAATATCAACAGCCTCTCGTCCTTTTGCTTCAATGGAATGTTCTACCGTCGTAAGAGAAATTCGATTCATGCCAGCCATAGGGACGTTATCGAATCCACAGACAGAGAAGTCTGAGGGCACTTTATATTTCATCTCATAAAGTGCATCAAGAATGCCAAATGCTACCATATCATTATATCCAACAAAAGCAGTGGAATCTGTTCCTTCTATTAATATCTGTTTTGTAAGATTAAAACCAGAGGAATATTCCAGCATATTTGGAGAAAGAAGATTGTATTCTCCAGGAGAAAGAGAGCGTAAGGTTACACAATTGTCTCCAATTCCATGATCGCGATAGGCTTTTACAAGACCTTCATAGCGTTTGGATCTAGAACGCTCTACGTCACTGATTGGTGTTGAAATATAGGTGATTTTGCGATGACCTAAAGAAATCAAATGTTCTGCGACTAGATAAGCAGGTTTTACACTGCTGATATGAATGGAATCAAAAGAGATATCATCGTTTTTATCACCAATATTAACGATAGGAAGCTGTTTGGACATTTGATTTACTTCTGGCAGAAAAGAGGTTGGGTAGAGATATACAATCCCAGCTACTTCTACCTGATGCTGCAACATATCCAAATAATATTGTTCTGTTCCTGGATTTCTTAAAGTGGGTGCTACAAAAGTTACATAACCATAATCGTGAGCTCGCTCTGTAATTGAGTGGATCAATGTGGTATAGTAGTGATTGGATAAAAAAGGACACATAATCACAATGACTTTTGATAAAGACTCGGAAGGAGTACTCTTTTTTTTCTTTTTCTCATAGCCAAGATCTTTTGCAACTTGCAAAACGCGCTGTCTGGTACTGTCAGAAAAAGATACATCCGCTTTGTTATTTAAAATCATGGAAACAGCAGATTGAGAGACATTAGCATATTTTGCAATATCTTTTGTCGTAATTTTCTTTTTTTGACCCATGATTTTCTCCTAATCAAAATTTTTTTAATTAACTAATAGCAATTAATAAATAATTGAAAAAATTACTAATACTTGTTAAAATATTAGTGAATCTGCTTTTATCATAACATAAAGGGTGGGAAAAATACAGAGAAAATGGATGTTTTAAGAGGTGAAAAAATTGTCAAGAATGATCGCAATTTTTTCAAAAAAAGAAGAGTTATTAATATTTGCAAAAAAAATTAATGAAATCCTTGAAATATACGCAAATACGGGCTTTTTCGGAGTTTGACAAGCAGAAAGATCCATGTTTTAATGATACCAGAGCAAAGATGAAACGCATTTTTAGGAGGAATAAGAACATGAGATTTTTTGTAGATACAGCCGATGTAGATCAGATTCGTAAAGCAAATGATATGGGAGTTATCTGTGGGGTAACAACAAACCCATCATTAATTGCAAAATCAGGAAGACAGTTTGAAGATGTTATCAAAGAAATTACTTCTATTGTTGATGGAGCAATCAGTGGAGAAGTAAAAGCTACAACAACAGATGCAGAAGGAATGATTAAAGAAGGTAGAGAAATTGCAAAGATTCATCCAAACATGGTTGTAAAAATTCCTACAACAATTGAAGGATTAAAAGCTACAAAAGTTCTATCTTCAGAAGGAATTAAAACAAACCTGACATTGATCTTTAGTGCAAATCAGGCATTACTTGCAGCAAGAGCAGGAGCAACTTATGTATCGCCATTCCTTGGAAGATTAGATGATATTTCACAGAACGGTTTAGATCTGATTGCAGACATTAAAGAAATTTTTGATATGGCTGGTGATATTGATACACAGATTATTTGTGCAAGTGTCCGTAATCCAATCCACGTACTGGAATGTGCTAAGATGGGTGCCGATATTGCAACAGTACCATATAACGTATTTGAACAGATGATGAAACACCCATTAACTGATCAGGGAATCGCTAAATTCCAGGCAGATTACAAAGCAGTATTCGGAGAATAAGAAAGGGTGGTAAACACAATGACAACCGCAGAATTAAAGAAGACAGCCAATGAAATCCGCAAAGGAATCATTAAGGCAACACATGCAGCGAAATCCGGTCATCCGGGTGGATCCTTATCTGCAGCAGATGTATTTGCTTATTTATATTTTGTTGAGATGAATGTTGATCCTAAAAATCCAAAAGATGAAAATAGAGATCGCTTTGTGTTATCAAAAGGTCATGTTGCCCCTGGATATTATTCAACTCTTGCAGAAAGAGGATATTTCCCAAAAGAGGATCTGTTAACATTAAGACATATCGGATCTTATCTTCAGGGACATCCAGACATGAAGAAGATTCCTGGCGTTGATATGTCCAGCGGATCTTTGGGTCAGGGAATTTCTGCAGCAGTTGGTATGGCCATGGCAGCAAGACTTCAAAACAAAGATTATCGCACCTATACACTTCTTGGAGATGGTGAAATTCAGGAAGGACAGGTATGGGAAGCAGCAATGTTTGCAGGATCTAGAAAATTAGATAATCTTGTTGTTATCGTTGACAATAATGGACTTCAGATTGATGGAAATATTAAAGATGTCTGCTCTCCATATCCGATCGGAGAAAAATTTGCCGCATTTAATTTCAATGTAGTAGAAATTAATGGACATGATTTTGATCAGATCGCGGACGCTTTTAAACAGGCAAAAGAATTTAAAGGAAAACCAACAGCGATCATCATGAAGACGATCAAAGGAAAAGGTGTATCCTTCATGGAAAATCAGGTTTCATGGCATGGTTCTGCACCAAATGATGAACAATGTAAACAGGCGTTGGAAGAATTAGAAAAGGTGGGCGAGTAAGATGGCAGAAGTAAAAAAGATTGCGACAAGAGAAAGCTATGGAAAAGCTTTAGTTGAATTAGGAAAAGAAAACCCTAATGTTGTAGTTTTAGATGCTGACTTAGCCGCTGCAACAAAAACAGGAATGTTTAAAAAGGAATTTCCAGAAAGACATATTGACTGCGGTATTGCCGAGTGTAATATGATGGGAATCGCTGCAGGTTTTGCAGCAGCAGGAATGATTCCATTTGCAAGTAGTTTTGCAATGTTCGCAGCAGGACGTGCTTTTGAACAGGTGAGAAACTCTATTGGATATCCACATTTAAATGTAAAAATTGGAGCAACTCATGGTGGTATTTCTGTTGGAGAAGATGGAGCAACTCATCAATGTTGTGAGGATATCGCATTAATGCGTACAATTCCTGGAATGACAGTCATTGTTCCTTCAGATGATGTAGAGGCAAGAGCTGCTGTAAAAGCAGCAGCAGCCATGGAAGGGCCTGTCTATATGAGATTTGGACGTCTGGCCGTACCTGTAATCAATGATGAAGATTACAAATTTGAAATCGGAAAAGGCTGCGTCTTAAAAGAAGGAACAGATGTTGCAATTATTGCAAATGGACTTTGTGTGGCAGAATCGCTGGAAGCAGCGAAGAAACTGGAAGCAGAGGGAATCAGCGCAAAAGTAATCAATATGGCAACAGTAAAACCACTGGATGAAGAACTGGTTCTTGCAGCAGCAAAAGAAACAGGAAAAGTCGTAACCGTGGAAGAACATTCTGTCATTGGTGGTCTTGGAAGTGCAGTATGTGATGTATTATCAGAAAAACTTCCAACTCCAGTGTTAAAAATTGGAGTAAACGATGTATTTGGACATTCAGGTCCAGCTGTTGAACTGGTGAAAGAATTCGGTTTGGACGGTGACAGTATCGCAGCAAAAGTAAAAGATTTTGTAAAATAATTCAGTGGTGATCCCCATCTGAATTAAAATACAATTTCTTTCATAGAAACCTTTAAGCAAGAGGGTCTAGTTATGTGTTATGACTAGGCCCTCTTTCCTGTTAGAAAAAACAAAAAAGGTGAGACAAATGATAAGGGAAAAGTGTATAATACATATATAACTTAAAAATCAAATGTGTATCAAATGAAAAAAAGTGAAAAGCAAGGGGGATTTTTATGTGGACAAGAGGACAATTAAAAGAGAATGGGAAAAAAGCACTTCACAGAAATTATTGGATTGTTGTTATTGCAACACTGGTTCTTGGAATAATATCTGGAAGTTATGGTGGTGTTGATCATATCACAGGAGAAATTCGGCAGGAAGTTATAGATTCTGGACAAAATTTAGATATAGATTCCATTCTGCCATCTGCGTTTGGAAAAGTTGGTAATTTTTTCTATTCTGTGTTTACCGAAGATCGATCGTTGTATATTGTCGCTATTTTTTGTGTTGTATGGGCATTGATTGTGATTCTTTTCAGTATTTTTATTGGAAATTTATTTGAAATTGGTGGGGCACGGTTTTTTGAGGAAAATAGTGATAAAAAAGCAGAACTTGGATTGATTCTTTACGGTTTTCAAAAAGGATCTTATGTTAGAAAGACCTTCACTTTATTTTTGAGAGATTTATATATTTTTTTATGGGGGTTGTTATTAATTATTCCAGGTATTATAAAGAATTATGAATATTCTATGATTCCTTATATTCTGGCTGAAAATCCCGAAATTTCAAGGCAACGCGCATTTGAGATTAGTAAAAAAATGATGGATGGTCAAAAAATGGATGCTTTTATTTTAGATCTTTCTTTTATTGGATGGGAGATGCTGGGTGCAATTACATTTGGAATTGTAAAAGTATTATATGTTCATCCATATGAGAAGGCAACATGGGTGGAATTATATAAAGTGAATCGTAAGAATATGCTTGAAACCGGGAAGGCTTCTATACAGGAGCTTCCTGGATGGAATGGAACAGATAATATTATATAGAAGAAACACAAATGCCTGCCGGCAATGAAGATATGCTGGCAGGTTTTTCTTCTCTGCTTTGTTGGAAGTAGGGGACTTTATCTTGTGAGGCTTCACAAGTATTCGTATGTATGATAAGATAACATTTAGGAAAAAATGCAAAGTAAGGAGTTATGAAATGGGTAAATATTTCGGAACAGATGGTTTTCGTGGCGAAGCAAATATAAATTTAACAGTAGAACATGCATATAAAGTAGGACGTTATCTTGGATGGTATTTCAATCAGAAAACATCAAGAGCAAAGATTGTGATTGGAAAAGATACGAGAAGAAGCAGTTACATGTTTGAAAATGCACTAGTAGCAGGATTAACAGCATCTGGTGCAGATGCTTATATGTTATATGTAACGACAACTCCAAGTGTGGCTTATGTTGTAAGAACAGAACAGTTTGATTGTGGAATTATGATTTCTGCAAGTCATAATCCATATTATGATAATGGGATTAAGTTAATCAATGCACAGGGTCATAAGATGGAAGCAGAGGTAGAGGCAAAAGTAGAAGCTTATATTGATGGAGAGATTGATGAAATTCCATTTGCGACAAAGAAAGAAATTGGACGTGCGAAAGATTATTCTGCCGGAAGAAATCATTATATTGGATATCTGATTTCTTCTGCAACACGTTCTTTTAAGGGCATGAAAGTCGGATTGGATTGTGCAAACGGAAGTTCTTTTGCTATTGCAGGAAATGTATTTCATGCGTTAGGAGCAGAAACTTATGTAATTAATAATGATCCGGATGGAACGAATATTAATACAAACTGTGGTTCCACACATATTGAAATTCTTCAGGGATATGTGAAGGAAAATCATCTGGATGTTGGTTTCGCATATGATGGTGATGCGGATCGCTGTATCGCAGTTGATGAAAATGGAAAGGTTGTAGATGGTGACCTGATTTTATATGTATGTGGACAGTATATGAAAAAACACGGGGAACTGAACAATAATACAGTTGTTACGACTGTAATGTCGAACCTTGGATTATATAAAGCATTTGATGCTGCAGGTATTTCTTATGAAAAAACAGCAGTTGGAGATAAATATGTAAATGAAAATATGGTGAAAAATGGACATGCGCTTGGTGGAGAACAGTCTGGACATATCATTTTCAGTAAGTTTGCAACAACTGGAGATGGTATCCTAACATCTTTGAAATTGATGGAAGCAATGATCGAACAAAAACAGACATTAGGACAACTGACAGAACCTGTGGAAATTCTTCCTCAAATTATGGAAAATGTTCGTGTGGCAGATAAAAAAGCTGCGCAGGAAGATGCAGATGTACAGGCAGCAGTCAAGGCAGTTGAAAAAGAACTTGGAGATGACGGACGTGTTCTTGTTCGTGAAAGTGGGACAGAACCACTGATTCGTGTCATGGTTGAAGCAAAGACACACGAGATCTGCAGAAGTGAAGTAGATAAGGTTGTGAAAGTGCTAAGAGAGAAGGGGCACGTTATTAAATAGTTTATGAAAAAATTATATGCGGATATTATCATCAATATTTCTCATGAGGCACTGGATCGCGTATTTGGGTACAAAGTGCCTCTTTCCCTGCAAGGAGATATTTGTGTCGGTCAGCAGGTGATCGTACCTTTTGGAAGAGGAAATAGACAACAGAAGGGATTTGTCATCGGTTTATCTGATACGATTGATTATGATGAGAGGAAAGTAAAAGAAATTATCCGGATTGAAAAGAAAAGCGTTACGATGGAATCAAAAATGATTGATCTTGCGTACTGGATTAGGAAAAATTATGGTTCTACGATGATACAGGCATTAAAAACTGTACTTCCAGTGCAGGAAAAAATGCAGCAGAAAGTACATCGTTTTCTTGAATTAAAAATAGATCCTGTCCATGGTCGAGCATTGCTTGATGAATATTTTGGACGTCATTATGTGGCTAAGGCAAGATTACTTGCGGTTCTTCTTGATCAGGAACACAAAAGAATTTCGTGGGAAGAAGCTTCAAAAAAATGGAAGATTTCAAAAAGTACAATTGATCGTATGGTGAAGGAAGATGTGATTCGCGTGATTACACAATATTATTATCGGAATCCAAATTCTGGAGATAACATTATCGTACCAGCGCCTGCTTTAAATAAAGAGCAGCAAGGTTTGATTGATGAATTTCGGCAAGATCTTTTAACGCAGACGTATCGGACGTATTTGCTTTACGGGATTACTGGAAGTGGAAAAACAGAAGTATATTTGTCGGCGATCGAAGAAGTAATAAAAAGAGGAAAGCAAGCAATTGTCTTGATTCCAGAGATCGCATTGACTTATCAGACCGTGCGAAGGTTTACGCAGAGATTTGGAGATCGGGTATCGATTTTAAATTCTCGATTATCTAGGGGAGAAAAATATGATCAATGGCTTCGTGCAAAGCAGGGAGATATTGATGTAATCATTGGACCGAGATCGGCACTGTTTGTACCATTTCCAAATCTTGGATTGATTGTCATTGACGAAGAACATGAAGGAAGTTATAAAAGTGAGCAGATGCCGAAATATCATGCAAGAGAAGTTGCTATTCATAAAGCACAGATGGAGGGTGCGTCGGTAATTTTAGGTTCAGCCACTCCATCAGTAGAAAGTTATCAAAAAGCATTAAATGGAACATATCACTTATGGGAGTTAACAAAAAGAGCGAAACAGGCAGTATTGCCTTCTGTTTATATTGAAGATTTGCGAGAAGAATTGAAAAATGGAAATCGTAGTATGTTTAGCCGAAGATTAAGAACTCTTATGCAAGATCGTATTCAAAAAGGTGAACAGATCATGTTATTTTTAAACAGGAGAGGTTATGCTGGATTTGTATCTTGTCGAAGTTGTGGACATGTGATGGAGTGTCCGCATTGTGATGTATCGATGACTTATCATAAAGATGGAAGTTTGAAATGTCATTATTGTGGATATGAAACACAAATGCCTCAGGTATGTCCAGAGTGCGGAAGCCCTTATATTGGAGCTTTTGGCCTTGGGACACAAAAGGTAGAGACAGCCATTCATCGGGAATTTCCCGAAGTGAAAGCATTGCGAATGGATATGGATACAACGAGGAAGAAGGATAGTCATCGACAAATTCTCTCGGCATTTTTAAGAGGGGATGCACAAATTCTGGTAGGAACGCAAATGATTGTAAAGGGGCATGATTTTCCTAATGTAACACTTGTTGGAGTTCTTGCTGCAGATCTGTCTTTGCATGCCAATGATTATCGTGCTGGAGAGAGAACCTTTCAACTATTGACTCAGGCGGCAGGAAGAGCAGGAAGGGATAAAAAACCGGGAGAAGTCGTTATTCAGACTTATTCACCGGAACATTATAGTATTGTAACTGCCGCTGCTCAAGATTACAAAGAATTTTATCGGCAGGAAATTGGATACCGGACTTTAATGAAATATCCTCCGGTATGGCAGATGCTTGTTGTATTCTTATATGGAAAGAAAGAAGAAAAGGTAAAAAAGATATCAGAAGAGATGGCAAAGGTTGTCAAAAAGATGGGCGTAATGATGATAGGACCTGCAGAGGCAAGTTTTGCAAAAATTAATGATGAATATCGAAGAGTAATTTATATTAAAGATCCAGAGTATCAAACACTTGTAAAGGTGAAAGATCATTTGGAACAATGGATCATAGAACAGCAAATACAAAAAGAAATATTTATAAATTTTGACTTTAACCCAATGAACAGTTATTGAAAAGGAGAAAAAAGATGGCAATTCGAAAAATTCGTATAATGGGAGATGATGTTCTTAGAAAAACATCAAAAGAAGTAAAAGAAATGACACCACGTTTAAAAACACTGGTAGAGGATATGTTTGATACAATGTATGATGCTATGGGTGTTGGACTTGCAGCGCCTCAGGTTGGAATTTTAAAAAGAATCGTTGTAATTGATACTTATGAAGAAGGTGAGAAATTCGCTTTAATTAATCCAGTCATCACACACAAAGATGGAGAACAAGTTGGAGATGAGGGATGTTTAAGTCTTCCAGGGAAGGTAGCAACTGTAAAACGTCCAGATCACGTCATCTGTGAAGCCTATGATGTGAATATGGAGCCAATTACTATCGAAGGACATGGGCTTTTAGCAAGAGCAATCTGTCACGAATTAGATCACTTGGATGGTGTTTTATATCCAGATGTTGCAGAAGAACCGGTACGTAATGTGACTTATGAAGAAGAAGGAGAATAAAATGAGAGCAATTTTTATGGGAACACCAGAGTTTGCAGTTCCAACACTGCAGGCTTTGATTGATCATCATGAAGTCATTGGTGTGGTAACACAGCCGGATAAGCAAAGAGGACGCGGAAAAAAAGTTCAGTTTCCTCCAGTAAAGGAAAAGGCAGTAGAGTATAATATTCCGGTTTATCAGCCGGTAAGAGCAAAAGAGGAAGCGTTTATTGAGACATTAAGACAATTAAATCCGGATGTGATTGTTGTTGTGGCTTATGGACAAATTCTTCCAGAAAGTATTTTAAATATTCCTAAATATGGATGTATCAATGTTCATGGATCCCTTCTTCCAAAATACCGCGGGGCAGCGCCAATTCAGTGGGCGGTTCTTGACGGTGAGGAAAAAACAGGAATTACGACCATGTTTATGGAAAAAGGATTGGATACAGGAGACATGCTTGATAAAGTGGAAGTTGTTTTAGATCCAAAAGAAACGGCAGGAACACTTCATGATAAGTTAATGGAAGCTGGCGCAGATCTTCTTCTTGAGACTTTAAAGAAATTAGAAGCTGGAACTGCCGTGCGTACAAAACAGGATGATAGTAAAAGTTGTTATGCAAAAATGCTTTCTAAAGAAATGGGAAAAATTGATTTTACAAAATCAGCAAATGAAATTGAACGTCTGATTCGTGGAATGAACCCATGGCCGAGTGCGTATACATCTATGAGTGGAAAAACAATGAAAATCTGGGATGCAGATGTTGTGGAATATCAGGGAAATGAAAAACCTGGAACGATTGTAGATGTAACGAAAGATTCAATTCTTGTGGCAACTGGAGAAAATGCGTTGGCATTAAAGGAAATTCAACTTGCCGGAAAGAAAAGAATGCAAGTACAGGCATTTTTGCTTGGGCGCTCAGTAGAAAAAGGAATAGTATTAGGAGATTAAGTTTTTTATGGATCATCCAAGAGAACTGGCACTGGATGTGCTAATCAAAGTAGATAAAAAAGAAGAATTATCCCATATTGCTGTTGGAAATGTACTGGAAAAATATCAACTTGCACCAAAAAGGGATCGGGCTTTCTTTACAAGACTCGTAGAGGGAACTTTAGAACGCGAAATTACGATCGATTATGTAATTGATCAATTTTCAAAGACAAAGGTAAGAAAATGTAAACCACTGATTCGTGCATTACTGCGTATGGGAGTATATCAGATTTTGTATATGGATCAGGTACCAGATTCTGCTGCATGCAATGAATCGGTAAAGCTTGCAAAAAAACGTGGATTTTCAAGGCTCTCTGGATTTGTGAATGGAGTTTTGAGAAATATTTCCAGAAAAAAAGAAGAGATTATATGGCCAAATCGAGCAAAAAATGAAATTTTTTATCTGTCTGTCAAATATTCAATTCCAGAATGGATCCTACGCTTTTTTGCAAAAACTTATAAGATGGATGTGGTTGAAAAAATGGCATCCTCTTTTATTCAAAATAAGGAAACAACTTTATGCTGTTTGAAGTCAAGAGCGAAAAAAGAAGAAATAAGAAAAGAATTAGAAGATGAACAAGTGGTTGTAAGAGATGGACAATTGATGGAAAAGGCCTTGAAGATTTCTAACTATGATTCTCTTTATCGTCTAAAACCATTTCGTGATGGGAAATGTACGGTTCAGGATGAAAGTTCTATGCTTGCAGCTTCTTTGAGCGATGTAAAAAAAGATCAGATAGTTTTGGATCTTTGCAGTGCACCTGGAGGAAAGGCAATTTACATTGCAGATGAACTCTGTGGAAGTGGAAAAGTGATTGCGAGAGATTTGACAGAATATAAAACGGACCTAATGGAAGATAATCTTGAAAGAATAAAACTTACAAATATGGAAGTGCAGATATCGGATGCAAGAATCTTAGATAAACAAATGATAGAAAAAGCAGATGTTGTTATTGCAGATCTTCCTTGCTCTGGACTTGGAATTATGGGAAGAAAAAATGATATTAAATATCATGTGACAGAAGAAAGTTTGAAAGAACTTGCATCCCTTCAGAGAGAAATTTTAAAATGTGCTGTACAATATGTAAAACCAGGTGGAATCTTACTTTATAGCACATGTACGATCAATCCACAGGAAAATGAAAAAAATTATCAGTGGATTATAGAAAACTTTGATTACTCTCCTGTGGATTTGACAAAAGAGTTGCCAAAAAATCTGACCATTGATACAGCAAAAGACGGATATATTCAGCTTCTGCCAGGAATTCATCCATGTGATGGATTCTTTGTTGGGAAATTAAGGAGGAAAAGCAGATAAAATGGATATAAAATCAATGACACTTTCGGAGCTGGAAGAGTATATGGAGTCAATTCATGAACGAAAGTTTCGGGCAAAACAGATTTATGAATGGATGCATAAGCGGCTTGCATTTTCGTGGGATGAAATGAACAATATTCCGAAAAAATTAAAAGAAAGAATTCAGCTTGATTATGATATGTATGGAGTAAAAATGCTGGATTGTTTTGTTTCAAAGATTGATGGAACAAGAAAATATTTGTTTGAACTTCACGATGGAAATGTAATTGAGAGTGTATGGATGCAGTACAAACATGGAAATTCTGTTTGTATTTCTTCCCAAGCCGGATGTCGTATGGGATGCCGTTTCTGTGCTTCCACCCTCGGTGGATTGGATAGAAATCTGGAACCATCCGAAATGTTGAGTCAGATTTATTATATACAAAAAGATACAAAAGAAAGAGTTTCTAATGTAGTTATGATGGGAACAGGAGAGCCAATGGATAACTTTGATAACGTTCTTCGTTTCCTTGAATTGATTACCTCTGAGCAAGGATTAAATATTAGTCAGAGAAATCTTACGATTTCAACTTGTGGAATTGTTCCAAAAATAGAAGAACTTGCAAAAAAACACTTACAGATTACCCTGGCTATTTCTCTTCATGCGCCAAACGATGAGAAGAGAAAAGAACTCATGCCAATTGCAAATCGTTATTCAATGGAAGAATTACTGAGTGCATGCAAATATTATTTTAAAGAGACAAACAGAAGAATGACTTTTGAATACAGCCTTGTAGCAGGGGTAAATGATCAGCCGGAAAATGCGAGAGAACTTTGTCAAAAATTACATGGTTTTCCATGTCATGTGAATCTGATACCGGTCAATCCGATCAAAGAGAGAAATTTTAGGCAGTCTTTGCCGGAATCTATCATGGAATTTAAAAAGATACTTGAAAAAAATCATATACATGTTACCATAAGGAGAGAAATGGGCGCAGATATTAATGCAGCCTGTGGACAACTAAGAAGAAAAAAATTACAGTCTGGAAAGTAAAGGAGTACAAATATGCGATCCGTAGGAGCTTCACATATTGGAAAGGTCAGAACAGAAAATCAGGATGTGATTTTCTTCAGTGATCAGCCAGTAGGCAAATTAAATAACTTGTATATTGTAGCTGATGGTATGGGAGGCCATCAAGCGGGGGGATATGCGTCTTCTTATACAGTAGAACGGTTTGTGGAATTGCTGCGAATATCAGAAAATGAAGATGTGATTGAATCCATGAGACAGGCGATTCTGACAGTAAATCAGGAATTGCTGAATAAATGCAGAGAAGACACGTCTTATGCAGGAATGGGAACAACAATTGTGGCAGCAACTGTTTGTGGAGAACAGGTTGTTGTTATGAATATTGGTGACAGCAGATTGTATTTTGGTGATAAAGAATTACGACAGATTACAGTGGATCATTCTTATGTAGAAGAACTGGTCCAGGCAGGAGCCATTGAAAGAAATCAAAGCAGGCTCCATCCAAGAAAGAATTTAATAACCAGAGCAGTAGGGGCAGTATCTGCAGAGCCGGATTTTTTTGAATTTACGGCAAATGAAGGTTATCTGCTCTTATGTAGTGATGGATTGACGAATATGATAGCAGATGATGAATTGAAAGAACTCCTTTTAGACCACAGCCAGCTGGAGAATAAAGCAAGCCAGCTTATTAATCGTGCAAACGAATATGGAGGAAAAGATAATATCTCACTGGTAATCGTGGAATTAGGGAATTGAGGTGAAAACAATTGTTAGAGATTGGCGAAGTGCTCGGCGGTCGCTATCAGATCCTAAAACATATTGGATCTGGGGGAATGGCGGACGTATATATGGCAAAAGACAGAAAATTAAATAGAAATGTTGCCATTAAAGTGTTAAAAAAAGAATATGTAGATGATGAAAAATTTTTAAAGAAATTTCAGACGGAGGCACAGGCAATTGCAAGCCTGATTCATCCGAATATTGTAAATATATATGATGTAGGTGCAGAATCCGGGGTTAATTATATTATTATGGAACTTGCGGGTGGAATTACATTAAAACAGTACATTCAAAATAAAGGGAGGCTGTCTCCAAAAGAAACGGTGGATATCTCTATTCAGATAGCATCGGCTCTTTCACATGCTCATAAACATCATATTATACACAGGGATATAAAACCACAGAACATATTAATTTCAGAAACTGGAACAATCAAAGTAACAGACTTTGGGATTGCAAAAGCAGCAAATTCTAATACTGTGACATCAACAGCGACAGCAATCGGTTCGGTACATTATATTTCACCAGAACAGGCCAAAGGGCGTTTTTGTGATGAAAAAAGTGATATTTATTCTTTAGGAATTACAATGTATGAAATGGTGACGGGACAAGTTCCATTTGATCATGAAAATGGAGTAACGATTGCATTGATGCATCTTCAAAATGAAATCGTTCCTCCAAGTCAGATTGTGGAAGGAATACCAGATAGTCTAGAAAAAATTATTTTGAAATGTGTAATGAAAAAACCAGAAGAACGATATCAAACAGCCGATGAGCTGATCGGAGATTTGAAATTGGTCTTTCAGGATACATCTGGAGATTATGTTGGAATGACACCTATGGTGGATGACTCTCCAACGATTCTTATCAATCCTCATGATATTCAGCAAAAAATGAAAGAAGAGCCACAATCAAATGTGAAGGATGACAAGGAAAATACAGTGGAAAGTAATGCTTATCTAGATCCGGATGATGAAGAGGAAGAAGAAGGCGGAATGAATTCCAAGATTGAAAAGCTTGTGATCGTGCTGGCAGCCGTTGTCGGAGCGATCATTCTAATTTCAGTCATTGTATTTGTAATCAAAAGTTCCGGATTGTTCCGTTCTGGGGATGCAGCATCTAGCAGTACACCAAAGATTACAACGGAGAAACCATCGGATCAAAAAGAAGATACACATGAAGAACGTTATACAGTACCAAACTTTCTTGGTATGTCTTTAGAGAGTGCAAAGGAAGAAATTGGAGATAATTTAAAAGTAGTAACACAATATGAAAAATCAGATAAATATAGAGCGGGATTAATTGCAAGACAGAGTATTAAGAGCGATACAGAAGTTGAAAAAGGAAAAACGATCATTTTGACAGTAAGCAATGGTGCAGAAAAGAAAACAGTATCTGTACCAGGGGTAATCGGAATGAGCAGTTCCTCAGCTGCTTCTACCATTAGAAATCGTGGATTAAAAGTATCAATCAGTAAAAAATATAGCTCTAGTGTAGAGGAAGGAAAAGTTATTTCCCAGTCTCCTGATAGTGGTACACAAGTAGAAAAAGGTACGATTGTGACGATCGTAGTCAGCCGTGGAGAAAAGAAAGAAGAGGAAGATACGAAGGTTACAGTGCCAAGTTTGTCAAATTATACAGAGGCAGAGGCAAGACAACAGCTTCGAAATATGGGATTGACATTAGTTGTTCAGTCAAAAAAATATGATGATAATGTTCAGGAAGGATATGTGATCAGTCAGACCATTTCTTCTGGAACAAAGGTGAGCAAAGGTACTGCAGTTGGAGTTGTCATCAGTCTTGGAAGTAAGCCAAGTACAACAACAACCGAAGAACCAACAACAGCAGAGCCTCAGAGTGAAGAAGAATAGCAGGAGTGTTATGGAATGCAGGGAAAGATTATAAAAGGAATAGCTGGATTTTATTATGTTCAAGTAGGAGAGAAAGTCTATCAGTGTAGGGCAAAAGGAATTTTCAGAAATAAAAAAGTGAAACCTCTGGTTGGTGATAATGTAGAAATTGATATTTTGGATGAAGCGGATCAGGAAGGAAATCTTGTAAAAATTCTTCCAAGATCCAATGAACTAATTCGACCAGCCGTTTCCAACGTGGATCAGGCACTTGTCATTTTTGCAGCTAAAAATCCGAATCCGAATTATAATCTTCTTGACCGTTTTTTAATGATGATGGAAAAACAAGATGTTCCGGTTATTGTATGTTTTAATAAAGTAGATCTGGCAAAAGAAAAAGATCTTAAACTTTTGGAAAAGGTATATGAAAATTGTGGGCATCTTGTAAAATTTATTAGTGTAAAGGAAGAAGAGGGAATTGATGAGATTCGTGGATTGATCCATGGAAAAACAACAGTTCTTGCTGGACCATCTGGTGTTGGAAAATCTTCTCTGATGAATCTATTGCAGCCAGATGCTAAAATGGAAACTGGTGAAGTCAGTGAAAAGATTAAAAGGGGGCGTCATACAACGAGACATTCAGAATTAATCTGTATCGAAGAAGATACATTTGTTCTTGATACGCCAGGATTTAGCTCTCTTTTTATTCATATGTTTGAGGAAGAAGAAATTAAGGATTATTTTCAGGAATTTGCACAGTATGAAGATCAGTGCAGATTTCAGGGATGTAGTCATACACATGAACCAGACTGCGGGGTAAAGAAGGCACTGGAAGAGGGTAAAATCAGCCAGATCCGATACGATAATTATGTAAATATTTATACAGAATTAAAAGAAAAGAGAAAATGGTAATGAAAGTACTGATATTAACAGGCGGAGACTTTGACCCGGTCTTCGCCTCATCCTATATAAAAGAATGGAAGCCAGATAAAATCATTGCGGCTGATAAGGGTCTTGCACAGGCAGAAAAATTGTCGATTCAACCGGATATAATTCTTGGAGATTTTGATAGTTGCGATAAGAAAGTTATGGATCATTTTTCAACAGAGGAAAAAATGATTTTTCCATGTGAAAAAGACGACACAGATACAGGACTTGCAATGCAGGAAGCTATAAAAATAGGTGCAGATAAGATTTTAATGCTTGGAGCAACTGGTACAAGACTAGATCATGTTCTTGGAAATATTGGACAACTTGTATTTGCACATAAAAGGGGAATTCAAGCCCAGATGGTAGATTCACATAATCGAATCACTGTCTTGCCACATCAGTTTTGTATAAAAAAGGAAGAACAGTTTGGAACATATGTTTCTTTGATTCCATTCTATGAGGCAGAAGGTGTAACGCTTCGTGGATTTAAATATCTGTTAAATAATGATACGCTCGTATTTCATAAAACAAGAGCAATTAGTAATGAGTTGCAAGAGACAGAGGGAATTATAGAATACCATTCTGGATTGCTGTTAATGATTGAAAGTAAGGACTGAGTAAAGAAAACAGGAGGTTGAAATGAATTACGGACAAGTAAAAATTGCAGATTCAGCGAAAGTAGCAAAAGAGACCGTTTTACTCGGAAATATTACAATTGGAGAAGAATCTACGGTATTGTTTTTTACAGCTATGCGCTGTGAGGGTGATGAATCGATTGTTATTGGTAAAAAAAGCAATGTTCAGGAAAATTGTACGATTCATGTTGATGAAGGATACAGTGTGAAAATTGGAGATGGTGTTACGATTGGACATAATGCAGTTATTCATGGATGTCAGATTGGAGATCACACGATGATTGGAATGGGATCGATTGTGATGAATGGAGCAAAGATAGGCAAGAATTGTCTGATTGGAGCAGGAAGTCTTATCACTCAGAATGTTGAAATTCCAGATGGAAGTCTTGTGATGGGAAGCCCTGCAAAAATAAAGAGACAGTTAACAGAAAAAGAAATAGCCTATGTTGAAGCAAGTATTGGTGAATATGTGGAAGTAGGAAAAATGTTACAGGAAGATGGTGTTTTATAATCTGCAGATAAGAAAAGGGAGGGTGCATGAAATATACAAAGTGTCCCATTTGTGAAGAAAAATTAAGAAATGGAATCTGCCCGATGTGTGGTTATGATTTCACACGTCTAAAACAGCAAAATCAGATGGAGAAGGATCATTGGGATGTTCTGACGAGAGATCAAAAAACAAAAACGCCTGTTTTTGCTCATGATAAGAAAAAACATTCAGATGAAAATAAAAAGAAGAATAATGCTTATAAGCAAGAAAAGAAAAAAAACCGGAAGATAAGTAAAATTTTTATTTTCATTTTAATTGCGATTATCTATCTTTTGTCTTTTCTTTCAGAGGCTGCACCGGAAATTTTTGAGCATATAAAGCAGATGATAAATCATATTTATATTTGAAAAATCTGAAAATTATGGTAACATTAATTGCATAAGAAATGACAGGAGGAAAATAAATGGCAAATCATATTGATGATGCGACAATCGAGTATGTCGGTATTCTTGCCAAACTGGAACTATCTGGTGAGGAAAAAGAGCAGGCAAAAAAAGATATGGAAAGCATGCTGGATTATGTAGATAAATTAAATGAGTTAGATACCAGTGGAGTAGAACCAATGTCTCACGTATTTCCGGTACACAATGTATTTCGTGAGGATGTTGTAACAAATGGAGATGGAAGCGAAGATACACTGGCAAATGCGCCGGAAGAACAGGATCACGCTTTTGTTGTACCAAAGACAATTATATAGGAGGCAGCGATGAATATTTTAGGATTAACTGCCTTAGAGCTGGGCAGAAAGATAAAAGAGAAAGAAATTTCGGTTGTGGAAGCAACGAAAGCAGCACTTCATCAGATCAAGGCAGTGGATGGAGATATCCATGGTTTTGTATCATATGACGAAGAAAGCGCATTAAAACGTGCACAGGAAGTACAAAAAGGAATAGAAGAAGGAAAATATACAGGACCGCTTGCAGGTGTGCCGATGGCAATCAAAGATAATATTTGCACGAAAGGATATACAACAACCTGTAGTTCGAAAATCCTTGAAAATTTTGTACCAACATATTCCGCACAGGCTATTGAAAACTTGATGGATGCGGGTGTTGTATTTTTAGGAAAAACAAATATGGATGAGTTTGCCATGGGAAGCACAACAGAAACTTCTGCATTTGGTGTTACAAGAAATCCATGGGATACGAATAAAGTACCTGGGGGTTCTTCTGGAGGATCTGCTGCAGCTGTTGCAGCAAATGAATGTTTTATGGCACTTGGATCTGATACAGGTGGTTCAATCCGTCAGCCATCTTCTTATTGTGGTGTAACAGGAATGAAACCAACGTATGGAACGGTATCGCGTTATGGATTGATTGCTTATGGTTCCTCTCTGGATCAGATTGGGCCAATTGCAAAAGATGTTTCTGACTGTGCAGCATTGCTGGAGACAATTGCATCCTATGACGCAAAAGATTCTACTTCTGTAAAATTGGATGCTTATGATTTTACATCTGCCCTCGTTGATGATGTAAAAGGATTAAAGATTGGTATTCCAAGAGATTACTTTGGAGAAGGGTTAGATTCAGAAGTTGGTCAGGCAGTAAAAAATGCAGCAAAGGTACTAGAAGAAAAAGGTGCAATCGTAGAAGAATTTGATCTTGGATTGGTAGAATATGCAATTCCAGCATATTATGTCATTGCTTCTGCAGAAGCAAGTTCCAATCTTTCTCGTTTTGATGGAGTAAAATATGGATATCGTGCAAAAGATTATGAAGGTCTTCATGATATGTACAAAAAGACACGTTCTGAAGGATTTGGGCCGGAAGTAAAACGTCGTATTATGCTTGGGTCTTTTGTATTAAGTTCTGGATATTATGATGCTTATTATCTAAAAGCACTTCGTACAAAAGCACTTATCAAAAAAGAATTTGACAAGGCATTTGAAAAATATGATGTAATTTTAGGACCGGTAGCTCCAACAACAGCACCAAAAATTGGCGATAGTTTAAGTGATCCAATCAAGATGTATCTCGGGGATATTTATACGATTTCTGTGAACCTTGCAGGTCTTCCAGGAATGTCTCTTCCATGTGGAAAGGATAGCAACGGAATGCCAATCGGATTACAGATCATTGGTGACTGTTTCCAGGAAAAGAAAGTTATCCGTGCAGCCTATGCATTTGAACAGACAAGAACCTATGAAGCTCCAGAAATTGCAAAAGGAGGTGCAGAGCATGAGTAAACAGTATGAAACCGTCATTGGACTGGAAGTTCATGTAGAATTGGCAACAAAGACAAAGATTTTCTGTGGATGCAGCACTGCATTTGGAGGAGCTCCGAATACACATACTTGTCCGGTATGTACAGGTATGCCAGGTTCTCTCCCAGTATTAAATAAACAAGTGGTAGAATATGCAACAGCTGTTGGACTTGCGACAAACTGTACGATTACACAGAACTGTAAATTTGATCGAAAGAATTATTTCTATCCGGATAATCCACAGAATTATCAGATTTCCCAGCTATATCTGCCGATTTGTCGGAATGGAAAAGTAGAAATTGATGTAGATGGAGAAAAAAAGGACGTCCGTATTCATGAAATTCATATGGAAGAAGATGCAGGAAAGCTTGTTCATGATCCATGGACAGGAGATTCTCTTGTAGACTTTAACCGTTCTGGTGTTCCGTTGATTGAAATTGTGTCAGAGCCGGATATGCGTTCTGCAGATGAGGTAATTGCCTATCTGGAAAAACTTCGATTAATTATTCAGTATCTTGGTGCGTCAGATTGCAAATTGCAGGAAGGTTCTATGAGAGCAGATGTAAACTTATCTGTTCGAGAAGTTGGAGCAGAAGAATTTGGAACACGTACAGAAATGAAAAACTTGAACTCTTTTAAGGCAATCAAACGTGCAATTGAGGGAGAAATGGAACGTCAGATTGATCTAATTGAAGCAGGAGAGAAAGTTGTACAGGAAACTCGTCGTTGGGATGATACAAAAGGTGCTTCTTATGCGATGCGTTCTAAGGAAGATGCACAGGATTATCGTTATTTCCCAGATCCAGATCTTGTACCAGTAGAGATTAGCGATGAGTGGATTGAGGAAATTAGAAGTGCACAGCCAGAATTTCGTGATGAAAAGATGAAACGTTATAAAGAAGAATATGATCTTCCAGATTATGATATTGATATTATTACAGGTTCGAAACATTTGGCAGATCTATTCGAGGCAACGATTGCACTTGGATCTGATCCTAAAGAAGTATCTAACTGGCTGATGGGAGAAACAATGCGTCTTGTCAATGAATCTGAAATGGAAATTGATGATGTCGCATTTTCACCAGAACATCTCGCAAAACTGATCGAGATGATCAAAGGAAATGAAATTAACCGTAAAGTCGGAAAAGAAGTCTTTGAAAAGATTTTTAGTGAAAATGTAGATCCTGTAGCTTATGTAGAAGAACATGGGTTAAAATCTATGAATGATGAAGGCGCTTTAAGAGCTACCATTGAAAAAATCGTAGCAGATAATCCAAAATCTGTAGAAGATTATAAAGCCGGAAAGAAAAAAGCGATTGGATTCCTTGTTGGACAGACAATGAAAGCAACACAGGGAAAAGCAAATCCTGGTATTGTTAACCAGATTTTAAATGAAATTTTAGCTAATATATAAGTTTTTGTAAGGAATCAATCTGTGAAAAAAGCTGATTTTTACAGGTTGGTTCTTTTTTTGTTGAATTTTTGTTCTTTTATCAGTACAATGAAATCAGATTATATTTATGGAGGAAATTTATGAAGCAGTATAAAGGGGTTGTCTTTTTTGATTATGATGGGACAACAGTAGATGAGGTAGATCGGATTGCCACAGCAACACCGAAAACAGTGGAATCCTTGAAGAAGCTGAAAGAGAATGGTTACCTTACGATGTTATGTTCTGGAAGAACCAAGCGTTTCCTTGAAGCGGATATTGATAAATTTGAAGGAAGTATCAATTGTAATGGAAGTTATACAGAAATTGCAGGAGAAGTGATTCGTGATATTTCGATTCCGGATGAACTTTTGTTTCGTGTAATTGATGAATATTTTCCAAGAGATACTATTATTCAGCTGGAGACCCAGGATATTACCTATTATCTGCACAGTGATGAGGAATTTTTTGCTTATCATTGTGAATTATTCAGTCTTCCACAACGGTGGTTTGCCCCATGGAAATATCGGGATAAAAATAATCATATTGCAAAATTAGTGATGAATTATAAGACACCGGATGTCTTTGAAGACTTTAAAAAAGAATTTGCCAATGAATTTGAATGCGCAAAGCATGTTCGCGAAAATTTTATTGATATTACATTAAAAGGAATAACAAAAGGAGATGCGGTAAAGGAAGTTCTTGAAAAATTGGGAATTGCAAAAGAAAATAGCTATGCATTTGGAGATGCAGATAATGATGTAGAAATGATGAAAGCTGTTGGGACAGGAATTGCCATGGGACGTCACAGTGATGCGGTAGGAAAAGTAGCTAAAATGGTAACAGGAACAACAAAAGAAGAAGGAATTACAACAGCACTTGAGAAATTAAGGTTAATTTAAAATGAAAAATATTATTTTTGATGTAGATGACACATTATATGATTTGATGGAACCGTTTCAAAAAGCACATGAGGAACTTTTTGCAGATCAGACAGATGCAAATTGTGAAGAACTTTTCAAAGCTTCAAGAACTTATAGCGATGAAGCATTTTATATGGCTATAGAAGGAAAAATCCCAAACGAAGATGAGTTCGCTTATCGGATTATAAAAACTTACAAAGATGTTGGAATAGATGTAAAGCGAGAGCAGGCAAAGACATTTGAAGAACGTTATCGTTATCATCAAAATCATATTCATGTGCCAAAAGAGATTGCAGATATTCTTACGATGTGTCAATCTGATTTTGAGAAAATTGGTGTGCTGACAAATGGAAAAGTCAAAAATCAGGGAAAGAAAATACAAAAGCTTCATCTTTCTAACTGGTTTGATCAGAATACCATGTTTATTTCAGATGAAATTGGGGCGGCAAAACCAGATGTACAGGCATTCTATAAAGTTCAGGAAGCAATGCAACTGAAACCAGAGGAAACATGGTTTATCGGAGATACTTTTGAAGTTGATGTAGTTGGAGCAAAAAATGCCGGATGGCATGTGATTTGGTTTAATCATCGAAAACGGCCAATGCCAGAGGGAAATATTGTACCGGATATAGAAGTACAAACAGCAAAAGAACTGAAAAAGGCATTGCAGGAAATATAAAATAAAAACAGAATTCTAAGACAACAGAATTCTGTTTTTTATTTTTTATTATAAGTTAAAGTATAAATCCCCTTGATGGAGATTTTTTATTTTCATTTGATGGGCAATTTCATTTAGAACTTTTCTTTTGTTCAAGCTCCACATTGGAGCGATTAGTAGATCTTTTGGGCCGTCTCCAGTCAGACGATGAATGACGATATCTTTTCTTAGGGTTTCTATACATTGCAAAAGTAGTTCTACATAAGAATCTAAAGTAAAAACAGGAAATGGATGTGCTTCATAATAGTCGGCAAGATCCGTATGTTTTAAAATATGAAGCATAGAAAATTTGACGCCATGGATGGGAAGCATATTTAAGTAACGGACTGAATCAAGCATCATATCTTCTGTTTCACCGGGAAGTCCTAAAATCAAATGAATTACAGTAAAAACCCCAATTTCATGGAGATTAGAAACAGCTTTTTCAAAACAGGATAGAGAATATCCGCGTCGGATAAATTTGGCAGTTGTTTCATGGATTGTTTGAAGCCCAAGTTCTACAAAGACAGGTTTTATTTTATTTAGTCTAGATAGCAGAGAAAGAACTTGAGGAGGAAGACAGTCTGGTCTTGTTCCGATAGCTAAAGCAATGATTCTTGAGTCTAAAATTGCCTCCGTAAAAAGGTGTTCTAATTTTTCCAAAGGACCATAAGTATTTGTAAAAGCTTGAAAGTAGGCAATATATTTTCCGTGTTCTATTTTTTTAGAAACTCTGGAAATGCCTTGTGAAATTTGATCAGTTATGGATAGAGAACGGTCGCAGGCAAAATCTCCAGACCCTCCTTCACTGCAAAAAATACAGCCTCCATTTCCAATGGTTCCATCTCGATTTGGACAAGTAAATCCACCATCCAAGGATACTTTATAAACTTTTTCTCCAAAATAATTTTTTAAAAAGCTATCGAAAGAATAAAAACGTTTTCCATGCCAGTCCATTAGAAAGACCTCCTTAAAGTATTTTTGCTTCATGTATTTTAATATATCTATTGAC
>SKEG01000896.1_pt1 | contig 27260 bp, 19 predicted proteins | sample 4826631 | NCBI WGS metagenome assembly SKEG01 (sample SAMN11008815, study PRJNA524170) | human gut metagenome | biome: Human fecal sample; material: Feces; isolation source: fecal sample from pouch patient p26, p34, p50 | host: Homo sapiens | place: Israel: Tel-Aviv | collected 2016-11-02
TCCTAGGGCCTACGCCTAAGCCGATTGCCCGAACACATAATCTTTATCATTATCAGATTATTATCAAATACCGTTTTGAGGATAACTTGGAAGAAACGCTTAATAGGGTCCTTGACATGACCCAGGAACCTGAAAACAAGGACCTGCGTTTGATTATTGATCACGAACCTCAGAATTTTACCTAATCTAGAAAAGGAAGAATATGACAAAATTAGTATTTATGGGAACGCCTGCCTTTTCAGCGACAGTGCTGGAAGGACTTTTGACCGATGAGCGTTATGATATTGTCGCTGTGGTGACGCAACCAGACCGTGCTGTCGGCCGTAAAAAAGAAATCCGCATGACACCAGTCAAGGAAGTAGCCTTGGCGCATGACTTGCCAATTTATCAACCTGAAAAGTTGTCAGGTTCTGAGGAAATGGCACAGCTTATGGCGCTTGGTGCTGATGGGATTGTTACTGCGGCTTATGGACAATTCTTGCCAAGCAAGTTACTTGATAGCATGGATTTTGCAGTGAATGTCCACGCTTCACTCCTGCCAAAATACCGTGGTGGAGCACCTATCCACTATGCCATTATTAATGGTGATGCAGAAGCAGGTGTGACCATTATGGAAATGGTCAAGGAAATGGATGCTGGTGACATGGTTAGCCAAAAGGCCTTGCCAATTCTTGACGAGGATAATGTTGGTACTATGTTTGAAAAATTGGCAGTCTTGGGTCGTGACCTCTTGCTTGAAACCTTGCCTGCCTATATCGCTGGAGAAATCAAGCCTGTTCCTCAAGATGCCAGTCAGGTAACGTTTTCGCCAAATATTAGCCCAGAAGAGGAGCGCCTTGATTGGAATAAGGCGGCTCGTGACATCTTCAATCAAATCCGTGGTATGTACCCATGGCCTGTGGCACATACCTTGCTTGATGGCAAACGTTTCAAAATTTATGAAGCGGACTTGGTAGAAGGTCAAGGACAGGCTGGTCATATTATTGAAAAAACCAAGAAGAGTTTGGTAGTTGCGACTGGTCAAGGAGCCATTTCGCTTAAGACAGTTCAACCTGCAGGAAAACCTCGTATGGCTATTGCTGATTTCCTTAATGGGGTCGGACGCAATCTTGAAGTAGGTGATGCATTTGGCCAATGATTGGAAAAAAACTGCTCGTGGACAGGCACTTGAAGTCTTAGAAGAAGTCTTCCAGGAAGGGGCTTACTCAAATATTGCTCTCAATGCACATCTGAGCAAGTCACAGCTGACAGATAAGGACAAGGCCTTGGTGACGGAAATTGTCTATGGGACCGTAGCTCGTAAGATTACTTTGGAGTGGATTCTAGCCCATGTTATCGAGGACCGTGATAAGCTTGAACCTTGGGTTTATGACTTATTACTTTTGAGTCTCTATCAGTTGGCCTATTTAGATAAGATTCCAGCCCATGCAGTGGTTAATGATGCTGTTTCTATTGCCAAAAATCGTGGCAATAAAAAGGGTGCTGAGAAGCTGGTCAATGCGGTTCTTCGTAAACTATCTAGCCAGCCTTTGCCAAATCCAAGCCAGATTAAACGTGTCAATAAACGCTATTCCGTTCAGTATTCTCTACCTGTATGGTTGGTTAAAAAACTTATCGACCAGTACGGGGAAGACCGTGCCCTTGCTATTTTCCAAAGCCTCTTTGTGAGAAATAAGGCTAGTGTGCGTGTAACGGATGCGTCACGTTTGGAAGAGATAGAGGAGGCCACTGGGGCTGAGCGTTCAGTCCTATCACCAGTCGGGCTTGTTAAGTCTTCAGGTTACTTTGCTGGGACAGATTATTTTAAAGAGGGCTTATTGACCATTCAGGATGAGACCAGTCAACTGGTTGCACCAACTTTAGGGATTCAAGGCGAGGAAGAAATCCTGGATGCCTGTGCGGCACCTGGTGGTAAGACGGTTCATATGGCCTCTTATTTGACGAGTGGACATGTGACGGCGCTTGACCTCTATGATCATAAGCTTGCCCTTATCGAAGAAAATGCACAACGTCTTGGCCTAGCTGATAAGGTTAAGACACAGAAACTGGATGCTAGTCAGGTACATCAAGTCTTTCCGGCTGATAGTTTTGACAAGATTTTAGTGGATGCTCCTTGTTCAGGGATTGGACTCATTCGTCGGAAACCTGACATCAAATATAACAAGGATCTCCAAGACTTTGAGTCCCTTAAGGCTGTACAGTTGGATATCCTATCCAGCGTTTGTCAAACCCTACGAAAAGGTGGTATAATAACATATAGTACTTGCACCATCATAGCAGAAGAAAATCAAGAGGTGATTCAAGCCTTTCTTGAGAGCCATCCTGATTTTGAGCAAGTTGCCTTAGACCATCCATGTAAAGACATCGTGGTCAATGGCTGTTTGGCAATTACCCCCGAACAGTATTTAACTGATGGTTTTTTCATCGCACAGTTGCGTAAAAAAGCTTAGGGTTACAGAGGAGGAAATGCTGACGCAAGTCAGAAAGAAAACTATGGAAATATCATTATTAACGGACATTGGCCAAAAACGGTCAAATAACCAGGATTTTGTTAATAAGTTTGTCAACCAAGCTGGTGTTACCCTTGTCGTTGTTGCAGACGGAATGGGTGGACACCGTGCTGGAAATATTGCCAGTGAGATGTCAGTGACTGACCTTGGTCGTGACTGGATTAACACTGATTTTCGTGAGTTGAGTCAAATTCGTGATTGGATGATTGCTGCCATTGATGCAGAAAATCGTAAAATCTATGAACTTGGCCAAAACGAAGAATATAAGGGAATGGGAACAACTATTGAGGTTCTTGCCTTTGTTGATAACGCTGTGATTTTTGCTCATGTTGGAGATTCACGTATTGCCCTTATCCGTAATGGTGAGTATAAGCAATTGACGAATGACCACTCTTTGGTCAATGCTCTGATTAAGGCTGGTCAATTGACAAAAGAGGAAGCAGCTGTTCATCCACAACGTAATATTATTACACAATCTGTAGGGCAGGCCGCTCCAATTGAAGCTGATCTTGGTGTCCAACAATTGGAACCAGGAGACTATATTCTGGCTAATTCAGACGGCCTAACTAACATGATTTCAACCGAACAGATTGTTCATATTGTTAACAGTCCTGGTTTCCTTGAAGAAAAAACCAGTCGTCTAGTAGCCGCTGCTAATGAGGCAGGTGGTCTTGACAATATTACCGTTGCCCTCGTTAAAGTAGAAAGTGAGGAAGGATAATGATCCAAGTTGGCAAATTGTTTGCTGGACGTTATCGAATCCTTAAAGCTATCGGACGTGGTGGTATGGCGGATGTTTATCTGGCTAATGACCTGATCTTGGATAATGAGAAAGTGGCCATTAAGGTGCTTCGTACTAATTATCAAACCGATCAGGTAGCTGTGGCACGTTTCCAGCGTGAAGCACGTGCCATGGCAGAACTCAGTCATCCCAATATCGTTGCAATCCGAGACATTGGCGAAGAAGACGGCCAGCAGTTCTTGGTGATGGAGTACGTGGATGGTTCGGACTTGAAGAAATATATTCAAGACCATGCGCCACTTTCTAACCAAGATGTTGTGCGTATTATGGGAGAGATTCTTTCTGCCATGACTCTTGCCCATCAAAAGGGTATTATCCACCGTGACCTTAAGCCACAAAACGTTCTTTTAACTAAAGACGGTAGGGCCAAAGTTACAGACTTCGGGATTGCGGTTGCCTTTGCAGAGACTAGTTTGACTCAAACCAATTCTATGTTGGGTTCTGTCCACTACCTCTCACCAGAGCAGGCGCGTGGATCTAAAGCAACTATCCAAAGTGATATCTATGCTATGGGTATCATGCTCTTTGAAATGTTGACAGGGCGTATTCCATATGATGGTGATAGTGCAGTTACCATCGCTCTTCAGCATTTCCAAAAACCATTACCATCAATCTTGGCTGAGAATCATAATGTTCCTCAGGCATTGGAAAATGTGGTTATTCGAGCGACAGCTAAAAAGCTTGAAAATCGTTATAACAGTACTTTGGAAATGAGCCGAGATTTAGTAACTAGCTTATATCCTAGCCATAGCCGTGATGCGAAGGTAGTCTTTGATGACATGACGGATACTAAGACTTTGCCTAAGGTTACTCCAGTTCCGTCAGTAAGCTCTGAGAAAAAGGCAACTGCCAAGTCATCAGAGTCAAAACAAGCTGTAAGTAAGCAACCAAGGAAAAATTCAACACTAGCTAAGAATAAAAAGAAGAAAAAAAAGAAAAGCTTTTTCTCGACATCACTCAAGGTATTCCTGGGGTTGGTCTTTATCGGGATTATCATTTTTGCCTATTTGGTATTTACCAACCCTGATAGTACTCAGGTGCCTAACGTGGTCGGTCAAGAGTTGTCCACAGCTCAGACTAAAATTGAGGGTGCTGGATTTAAGGTAGGTGAAGTTAAGGAAGTGGAAGATGACTCTGTCGATACAGGCAAGGTCGTAAAGACTGATCCTACAGCTGGAACCACACGAAAAGAAGGATCAAGCATTGATATCTATGTTTCTTCTGGTAGTAAAGGTTTCGCTTTGAAAGACTACAAAGGTAAAAATTATAAGGATGCCATTGAGGATTTAACTTCGAATTATGGCGTTTCTGAGGACCAAATTGATATTCAGCATGTCGAAGACGACAGTGCTGAAGAGGGAGAAATCCTATCTCAAAGTCCAGGTAAAAACAAGTCTTTCAATCCTAAGGATAGTAAGGCCAAGATTAAGTTCCGTGTGGCAACTCCTAAGACAGTTACCATGCCTGATGTGACTGGTTTGACGGTTTCAACAGCGGTTCAAACCTTGAATCGTAAGAGTATCTCAAGTAGTAGTATCGAGTATCATGACTATAATACTGGTGCTAAGTTAGACAAGGATAAGGTTCCTAGCAGTACAGAGGTCCTTTATCAAGATCCACAAGCTGGTACAAGTGTTGATGGTACAGTGATTCTCTATGTTTCGGTTGCAACAGCAAGTTCAAGCCTACAGTCAAGCTCAAGCAGTACGACACATTCGTCATCGACGAGCTCAAGTACTGAAAGCACTAGCTCTAGTACTGAAACACCGACAGAGGCTACTCACACAGACCAACAATAGTTTTTAATAATTGAGACATAATAAAGAGAGGTTCTTCAATCTCTCTTTTTTCTTATCTAGAGTTCTTGTCAATAGCTTAAAAGGCCTGCTTGCCAGGGGTCAGAGATTCTTTTATAATGAAGACATCACATATAGGAGAGACGCTATGAGAAACCGTAGAAAACTGAGAAGGTATATCATTACCTACGATATCGTCATGACGGTCCTGGCCCTGATTTCCATAGGTTTGGTTATCTTTGATTTAGTTGGCTTAATTTCAATTGGAAGGCGACCTTTCAGAGTGATAGATCAGTCTATAACGCTCATCTTTGCCATTGATTATGCGATTCGTTTCTCCCTGGCACCTCGTAAGCGAATTTTTGTTAAAACGCATATCTTGGACTTGTTGGCTATTATTCCCTACAATGAAGTCTTTACTTTCCTCCGTTTTTCAAGGGTGGGACGCTTTGCCAGATTGGCCAAACTCTCACGCTTAATTGGTTTGAGTAGCAAGCTCAAGCACATTTCCAATCGCATTAATCGCAGAAATGGCTTTTATTTTCTACTTTCGGTTAATAGTATTATCATCCTTATCAGTAGTGCCGTTATTGCCCGAGTAGAGCACCATAATTTTATTGATGCTATTTGGTGGTCTGTAGCAACGGTTACTACGGTAGGTTATGGCGATATCGTTCCTCGAACATTGGTAGGTAAGGCCGTTGCGGTCGTCCTTATGTTTAGTGGGATTGCCACTCTGGGGTTGTTAACAAGCTCTCTCAATAATATTTTTGTGCGGTCAGGTCGTCAGACTGAAAGAAAATTGGCTGAGATTGAGAAGGAGTTGGCAGAGCAGCGTGTCATACTGGAGGAAATCAGAAGTACGGTGCAACTCATAAATAGCAAAATGGACGAAACTGACGATTAAGATTTTTGAATGAAAGACGGTGTTTCCTGTAATGGAGGCACTTTTTTTGCTTTCTTCTGCCCCTTTTCTATCTTGCTTAGTCGGTGCTCAAACTGGGTCTTTTTGTCAATTGCCTTAAAATTTGATAGAATGAAGCCTGTATACTTTTATTTGAGAGGTCCTTATGACCAAATTTAATTTTTTCTTAGTGGTGGAAGCCCTGCTTTTGACTCTGGGCCTGATCACCATCTTTAATAATGATATTACCAGTTTTATTTTCATTCTGGTCTTGACCTTGTTGGCTGTTCGCTTTTTTAACAAGGAGTCCAAGAGTGACTTTGTCTTGACCATCTGTTTGATCTCACTTTTTCTGGTTTCCATGTGGAATATCTATGTGGTGCTTGCTATCCTAGTGGGTGTGGCCTATGTCATGATAAACCATTTTTCACAGGTCAAGAAAAAGAATCGCTACGCCCTCATCCAATTCAAAGAAGATAATTTGAATCCTCGAGCTGTCCGAAATCAGTGGATTGGGACTCGTATGGAACCTGTCAGTGATCGTTATGACTTTGATGATATCAATATCATCCGTTTCTTTGGGACAGATGTGATTGATTTGACTCAGGTTATTGTTTCGGGGCGAGATAATGTCGTGATTTTGCAGAAACTCTATGGACCGACGACTATCTTGGTACCAATTGATGTTTCCGTCAAACTCAACATATCAGCAATCTATAGCTCTGTCACCTTCTTTAATGAAGATGAATACGACCTCCGTTATGAAAGCTTGACCTTGCAGGGTGCTGAGTATGAGCATGCTCATCGGACGGTTAAATTGATTCTCAATGTGGGAGCTGGACCAGTGGAGGTACGTCGCAAATGAAGAAACAGTACCTATTTTTAATTCTGATATACTCGGTTGTTGTTTTGGTTGGGGTTACTCTTGTAGTGATGGATAGCTTTAACCTCAACTTTTCACTGGTTTTCGGCAATCTGTCTCAGGTCTTCCACTTCCTTTTTAACATGTTTTTTGTGGTTCTGAGTTTGCTCATTTTGCTTTATATTCTTTGGGCCATTGCCAATGATAACAGTATGCGTTCAGTCAATCAGGATTTGCGACGTATTATCAATAATCAACCAGTCAAACGTCAGGGAGATATTGAGTTAGACAAAAATATGATGCGCTTGTCTCATAAGATGCGTAAATTGACTAAGGACTTGCAGAAAACTGAGAATGCTCAAGCCCTTCAAAGTCGTGATATTATCAAGAAGGAGCGAGGTCGTATTGCTCGAGACCTTCACGATACCGTTAGTCAGGAGCTTTTTGCGGCTAGTATGATCTTATCTGGTGTCTCTCAGATGGCGGACCAGCTAAGTAAGGAAGATTTGCATAATCAGATCCAGGCGGTTGAGGCCATGCTTACGGACGCTCAGAATGATATGCGTGTTTTGCTTTTGCATCTTCGCCCGACAGAGCTTGAGAACAAGACCTTGCAAGAAGGCTTGCAGATGATCCTTAAGGAATTAACCGATAAATCCAATATCCATGTCGTCTACAAGGATATGGTTAAGAAAGTGCCCAAGCGTATTGAAAATAATCTCTTTAGGATTGCCCAAGAGTTTATCTCTAATACCCTTAAACACGCCAAGGCTAGCCAGATAGAGGTTTATCTCTATCAAAATAGTCAGGAAATTCAATTGAAAATGTTGGATAATGGTGTTGGTTATGATTTAAATGCGTCGACTGACGAGATGAGTTATGGCCTGAAAAATATCCAAGAGCGAGTCGATGAAATGGCAGGAACTGTGCAGTTCCTATCTGCTAAAGGTAAGGGGACGTCTATTGATGTCCGTGTGCCGATATTAAGAGGAGAAGACAATGTCGAATAAGATTAATGTGATTTTGGTCGATGACCATGAGATGGTCCGTTTGGGCCTTAAGAGTTTCTTGAATCTCCAAGGAGATGTAGAAGTAGTTGGGGAGGCAGGGAATGGTCGAGAGGGTGTCGATCTTGCCTTGGAACTGCGTCCGGATGTCGTCGTTATGGACCTTGTTATGCCTGAATTAGATGGTGTTCAAGCGACTTTGGAATTGCTCAAAGAGTGGCCTGAAGCCAAGATTTTGGTTTTGACTAGCTATTTGGACAATGAAAAAATTTACCCAGTCATTGAAGCTGGTGCTAAAGGCTATATGCTTAAAACCAGCAGTGCGGCAGAGATTCTCAATAGTATCCGTAAGGTTTACCGTGGTGAAGAAGCTATCGAAACTGAGGTGGACAATAAGATTAAATACCATGATAGTCATCCAGACTTACACGATGACTTGACGGCGCGTGAACGTGACATCTTGGCCCTTTTGGCTAAGGGATATGACAATCAAACCATTGCTAACGAGCTATTTATTTCATTGAAAACCGTTAAAACTCACGTGTCTAATATCCTTGGAAAACTCAATGTTGATGACCGTACTCAGGCTGTCGTTTATGCCTTTAGACATCATTTGGTTTCGCAGGATGATGAATAAAGCTATCAACTAAGCTTGTTATCTAGGGGTCAGGGAGGAAGATCATAACTCTTACCCCTAAGTCGGATTTTGCGAGTCAAATTCTTTGACTTTATTTCTAGCAAAACATATAATTAAACCATCCTAAAACTTTTCTTTTTTCATATGAGGTTGAAGCGACCTCATATCATCTATCTAAGTTCGCTTAGATGATGAAATCTCCTAACTCCTAGCAATCGGTACTTCCGGTTGCTTTTTTTGAAAAAAGTTTAAAAAAGTGTTGACAGCCAACTCGTTTTTCTGTAGAATAATAAGAGTCTTTTGGGGTATAGCCAAGCGGTAAGGCAAGGGACTTTGACTCCCTCATGCGTTGGTTCGAATCCAGCTACCCCAGTTCTACCTGAGGGTAGAGACACAGATTATGGTCCGTTGGTCAAGGGGTTAAGACACCGCCTTTTCACGGCGGTAACACGGGTTCGAATCCCGTACGGACTATAAGTACCAGCTAGAGAAAGCTGGTTTTTTTGTGTCCTTTTTGATAAAATAGAGGGGTTGATTGGCCTAGGTCAGACATTTTATACCACTTTAAAATCATAAATAACGAGACCTCGACCCGAAGAAAAACCTTTGTTTTGTGATGGTTATCAGATGATGATAAGCCCTTGGTCGAGTCGTGGTTTTATTTGAATAAGAAAACAGATAATAAGGAAATGCAATGACATACTATAACGTTGGAAAGATTGTAAATACACAGGGCTTGCAGGGCGAACTTCGTGTTTTGTCTGTAACAGATTTTGCGGATGAACGTTTTAAGAAGAAGAGTGTCCTAGCCCTTTTTGATGACAAAGATAATTACATCATGGATGTCGAGATTGCGAGTCACCGTAAGCATAAGAACTTTGATATCGTTAAGTTTAAAGGGCTTTACCATATCAATGATGTAGAGAAGTATAAAGGCTGCAGTCTTAAGATTGCTGAGGAAAATCTAACAGACCTTGATGACGGTGAATTTTACTACCATGAAATCATTGGCCTTGATGTTTATGAAGGTGATACTTTGATTGGTCAGGTCAAAGAGATTCTTCAACCGGGTGCTAATGATGTTTGGGTAGTAAAACGTAAAGGCAAGAAAGACTTGCTCTTGCCATATATCCCACCTGTAGTTCTTGATGTTGATGTTGTAGCTGGCCGTATTGAGGTTGAGCTCATGGAAGGATTAGACGATGAAGATTGATATCTTGACCCTATTTCCAGATATGTTTGCTCCCTTAGAGCATTCCATTGTTGGTAAGGCAAAGGATAAGGGGCTTCTAGAAATCAACTATCACAATTTCCGTGAAAATGCGGAAAAGGCTCGTCATGTAGATGATGAACCTTATGGTGGCGGACAAGGCATGTTGCTACGTGCCCAGCCAATTTTTGACACCTTTGACAAGTTAAATGTCACTAAGCCTCGTGTTATCCTCCTAGATCCTGCGGGTCGTACCTTTGATCAGGCCTATGCAGAAGAATTGGCGCAAGAAGAGGAACTGGTCTTTATCTGTGGCCATTATGAGGGCTATGATGAGCGCATCAAAACTTTGGTGACAGACGAGATTTCCTTGGGAGACTTTGTCTTGACTGGGGGAGAGCTGGCTGCTATGACTATTGTAGATGCCACTGTCCGTTTGATTCCTGAGGTTTTAGGTAAGGAAGCTAGTCATAAGGATGATAGTTTCTCATCAGGGCTTTTGGAATTTCCACAGTACACTCGCCCAGCTGAGTTTCGTGGCATGAAGGTGCCAGATGTGCTCTTGTCAGGCCACCATGTCAATATTCGACGTTGGCGTATGGAGCAGAGTTTGCGTAAGACCTGGGAGCGTCGACCAGATCTTTTGGAAAACTATGACTTTACGGATGAAGAACGTCAGATTTTAGAAGAGATAAAAGCAGAAGGAAAATAAAATGTCAGAAGAAAAGATTTATGATATTACCATTATCGGTGGTGGGCCAGTAGGACTTTGGGCTGCCTTTTACGCCGGTCTACGTGGTATGACTGTTAATATTATTGAGAGTCTGTCAGAGCTTGGTGGACAACCTGCCGTTCTCTATCCAGAGAAGAAAATCTACGATATTCCAGCCTTTCCGCAAACGACAGGTGCGGAATTGACAGAAAATCTCTTGACTCAACTTAAGCGTTTTGAAGATCGTGTCAGCATTCATTTGAAAGAAGAAGTGCAAACCTTTGAAAAGAAAGAAGGCATCTTTACAATTGCCACTAGTAAGGGCCAACACTTGTCTAAGGCTATCGTCATTGCTTGTGGGAATGGTGCCTTCGCTCCCCGTCCTTTGGGTGTGGACAATGAAGAAGATTATGCGGACAATAACTTGTTCTATAATGTGCATAGTCTTGACCAATTTGCCGGCAAGAAGGTTGTGATTGCTGGTGGTGGAGATTCAGCTGTTGACTGGGCTAATCACTTGGATGGGATTGCTGAGAGCGTGACTTTGATTCACCGTCGTGATGCCTTTCGTGCCCATGAGCATAGTGTAGAACTGCTTCATCAATCGTCAGTTAATGTGATGACGCCATATGTACCACTTGAAATTAAAGGTGAAAATGGTCTTGCCCAAAGTTTGACCGTTCAAAAAGTGAAGTCAGATGAGGTTGTGGAATTGCCACTTGATGCCCTTATTGTTAGCTTTGGCTTCTCAACCAACAATAAAAACCTTCGTAACTGGAATGTTGATTACAAACGCTCTAGCGTTACTGTTAATGCGCAGTTTGAAACCTCACAAGAAGGTGTTTATGCTATCGGTGATGCGGCAGAATATGAGGGTAAGATTGATTTGATTGCTGTGGGAATGGGTGAAGCTCCTATCGCTATCAACCAAGCTATCCAATATATTGATCCAGACGGTAAGAATCGTCCGGTTCACTCAACATCATTAATTGAAGAATAATATCAAAAGAAGGAAAGTCTCAAAAAAAGACTTTGTCTTCAATCTAAGGAGAGACCTATCTCTCTTTTTTCATGTCTAAAAACGTGGTATAATACACCTATGGCTACAACGAAAAAAACGAAAAAAGGGTCGACTTCTAAGAACAGTAAGAAGCGGCTTACAAAAGCAGAATTAGACAGACAGAAGGCGATTAAGCGAATGCTATGGACCTTCTTTTTTGCCTTTGTTTTAATTTTCCCAGTCTTTCGATTGGGTTTCTTTGGGGTTACCCTCTATAATCTCTTTCGAGTATTTGTGGGGAGTATGGCGTACCCTTTAATTTTTGCTATCTATGTTTATCTCTTTGGCTTTAAATGGTTACGTAAACATAGTAACTACGTAACAGGATTTTGGATGATCTTCGCGGGTCTCTTGTTGGAGTTTCACGCCTATCTCTTTAGTCTAGAACGCATGAGTGGTCTGGATATTTTCCCTGGTACCAAGGACTTGCTTTTTGGGGAACTGGTCAGTGTGCAAGTAGCTCGTTTTGCGGGTGGTGGTATGTTGGGGGCTCTCCTATACCAACCGATTTCCTTCCTCTTTTCAAATATCGGTAGCTTCATGATTGGGGTATTGATCATTCTCTTGGGTGCCTTCATTCTTAGCCCTTGGGATGTCTTGGATATCATGGAGTATACTAAGGAAGCTTGGCAGAAAGGGGCTGAGAAGCGTTTGGAACGGACGGCACAACGTCAGGAAAAGAAGGCAGAACGTCAGGCTCAGAAAGAACGTGAGGCGGAAGAACGTGCCGAAGCCGAGCGTCTGGCTGATTTAACTGTTGACGAGGAGACGGGAGAAATCTTAGATGATGCCGCAGAGGAGTTACCACAAGAAACTGAGATTTTTGCACCTGAACCTGAAATCAATGATTATGCCTCTGAGGACTACTATGATAATCTCCCTCCCGAGGATTATGAGGATTTTCTAGAAGATTATGCACCTTATCCAGAGGATGTGCCAAGCGAGGAGTTTCCGCCATCTATGGTTGTTGAGGGAGATGATGCACCTGTCGAGGTTGATTTCACACCGAAGGAGCTCCTACAGTATAAATTACCTCAGATAGATCTCTTTGCACCTGATAAGCCTAAGAGTCAATCTAAAGAGAAGAACATCGTTCGTAAGAATATTCGAATCTTAGAAGATACTTTCAAGAGTTTCAATATTGACGTCAAGGTTGAGCGAGCCGAAATTGGACCATCAGTGACTAAGTACGAGGTCAAGCCTGCTGTTGGGGTTCGTGTTAACCGCATTTCAAATCTAGCTGATGACTTGGCTCTGGCTCTAGCTGCGAAAGATGTCCGTATTGAGGCCCCTATTCCTGGAAAATCTTTGGTTGGTATCGAAGTGCCTAACTCTGAGATTGCGACGGTTTCTTTCCGTGAGCTTTGGGAACAGTCCAAGACGGATCCTAATAAGCTCTTGGAAGTTCCTCTCGGTAAGGCAGTTGATGGCTCGGCTCGTAGCTTTGATTTGGGACGGATGCCTCACTTGCTGGTGGCTGGGTCAACAGGTTCTGGTAAATCGGTTGCGGTTAACGGAATCATCTCTAGTATTCTTATGAAGGCTCGTCCTGACCAGGTTAAGTTCCTCATGGTCGATCCTAAGATGGTTGAGCTCTCTGATTACAATGATATTCCTCATCTCCTTATCCCTGTGGTGACTAACCCACGTAAGGCCGCCAAGGCTCTTCAAAAAGTGGTAGATGAGATGGAAAACCGTTACGAACTCTTTAGTAAGTTTGGCGTACGTAACATTGCTGGCTACAATGCCAAGGTTGAAGATTGGAATGCCCAATCCCAAGAAAAACAGATTCCCCTACCTTTAATTGTGGTTATCGTTGATGAGCTGGCTGACTTGATGATGGTAGCCAGTAAGGAAGTGGAAGATGCCATCATTCGTCTGGGACAAAAAGCGCGTGCTGCGGGAATTCACATGATTCTCGCCACTCAACGTCCGTCGGTTGATGTTATCTCTGGTTTGATTAAGGCCAATGTGCCATCTCGTGTGGCCTTTGCGGTGTCTTCGGGAACAGATAGTCGTACCATTTTAGATGAAAATGGGGCAGAAAAGCTACTCGGACGTGGGGATATGCTTTTCAAACCGATTGATGAGAACCACCCTGTTCGTCTACAAGGTTCCTTCATCTCTGATGATGACGTGGAACGTATTGTGACCTTTATCAAGGATCAGGCTTCAGCTGACTATGATGAGAGCTTTGACCCTGGTGAAGTTTCTGAAAATGATTTTGGTGGAGGTTCCTCTGCCAATGGTGGTAGCTCAGAAGGTGACCCACTCTTTGAAGAGGCCAAGGCTTTGGTCCTTGAAACACAAAAAGCCAGTGCTTCCATGATTCAACGTCGTCTGTCAGTTGGTTTCAACCGTGCCACTCGTTTGATGGAAGAGTTGGAAGAAGCAGGCGTTATCGGACCAGCTGAAGGTACCAAACCACGTAAGGTTTTGATGACTCAAGAATAATGAACTGGAAAGAGTCTCAAGCCTGGTTTTGAAAGGAATTAGAACAGACAAAAGAAATGAGAAAAATGAGTGTTTTGCCATTTGTTTTCTCATTCTTTTTTTATGTTCAAAATAGACCAAAAAATTGCAAAATATTCCATAAGAACGCTTACAAAACGAACATTTTCTGCTATAATAGGAGAAAAAGTGAGTAACAAAAACTAAGGAGTAAAAAATGGACAATTTATTAACCGTTCATTTTCATAGTATGCATGGCGACTATTCCCGATATAGTATGTGGAAGTGGCTAGATGGTTATTGGGGCGAAGAAGCCCATTTTTCACGTGAGGATGATTTTGGCCTTGTTGGTCAGGTTACTTCTCCCTCCAATCGTTTTATTGATTCTGTCAATCTTTTGGTCAAAACGGAAGACTGGTCGAGGCAAACACATGATTACCGTGTCCGACGCTTCCTAGGGGATGCTCCCAATGCTATTTGGATAGTTGAAGGTGATCCAACGGTTTATTATTCTAAACAGGCAGCCTTGACTAGCCATAGTTTTGAAGGTCGCGACCAGCATGCCTTTGATATGGCTCTTCGTAGACAGGAATTTGATCAAAAGTGGGGTTTTCAAGGTTGGTTAGGGCATAAGTATGAAAAAGGGGCTACAGAGTTTCGCCTTTGGTCACCACTAGCTCGTCGTGTGCAGCTCTTACTTTTTAAAAAGGGCAGTAAAAATCCTAAGGTCATTAAGATGAGTCGAGGAACCAGTATCAATAAGGACCGTCATGAGATGAATACTCACGGTGTTTGGAGTGCCACTGTCAAAAAGGATTTGGATGGGGTAGCCTACCAGTTTCGTGTTTATCATGAGGAAAGCTTCTATCAGGATACGAGAGACCCTTATAGCATTGCCCTTAGCTTAGATAATAAAAAAAGTTTAGTGGTCGATCCTAAGCGACTTGTACCAAGAGGGTATGAAAAGGTTACGAAGCAAAAAGCGAGCTGGCGTAATGAAAATGCTTGCTCATCCGTTATCTGTGAAATGCACCTCCGTGACTTCTCGATTTCAGAGACGTCTGGGGTTAAGAAGTCCTATAGAGGAACCTATCTAGGTGCTTGTCAGAAAGGGACTAGAAATGCCCATGGAGATGTGACTTGTTTTGATTACCTCAAACGTATGGGCTACAACTATGTCCAACTGCAACCAGTCTTTGATCACCATAAAACCTATGATAAAGATGGTAAGCTTCTCTACAACTGGGGCTATGATCCTGAGAATTACAATGTTCCGGACCGTCAGTTTGCTGCTGATCAGAAGAATCCTGTGGCACCGATTTTAGAGCTTAAGAGAATGATTCAGGCCTACCATGAGGCAGGAATTGGGGTCATCATGGATGTGGTATATAACCATACTTACTCTTCTTACAGCTCTCCCTTCCAACTATCTGTGCCGGCTTATTACTACCGTATGCATGACAATGGGTCTTTCCAAGACGGGTCAGGATGTGGAAATGAAACAGCCAGTGAAAAGGAAATGTACCGTAAGTATATGATTGATTCTTTGACCTATTGGGCAGAAGAATTTGGAGTGGATGGTTTCCGCTTTGACCTCATGGGCTTGCATGATGTTGCTACTATGAAAGCCATTCGTTCGGCCATGGATGATATTGATCCTAGGATTCTTCTATATGGTGAAGGATGGGATATGGGAATTGGTCTTCCTGTGGATCAAAAGGGCAAGAAGGATAATGCAGCCTTGATGCCTAGAATCGGATTTTTCAATGACAATGCGCGTGACGCCGTTAAAGGGGCAGAAGTCTATGGACACATCAGTAACGGTTATGTGTCCGGAGCCCCATTGGAAGACCAGATTGCCAAGAGTCTACTTGGTAGCCGTGGTTTTGTAAACTACCTCATGCCAGGTCAGGTCCTCAACTATATCGAGGCGCACGACAACTATAATTTGAATGACCTTATGCATCATTTGCATCCACATGATTCGCCAGAAGATATTGAAAAACGTATCTACTTGGCAAATGCTCTTAATCTAAGTATGCAAGGGATGTGTTTCATGCAGTTGGGACAAGAATTCCAGCGTAGTAAGATGGTTGCAACAGGTGAAGATGGAAATTACACAGAAGCAGATGTTAAGCGTGCTATGAATAGCTACAATGCCCCTGATGAGGTCAATCGGGTGGATTGGAATCAGGTGACCCTTAAGAAAAAATTGATTGCTAAAGTTGCCAAATTAATTGAGCGTAAGCAAACCGTACCAGAATTGTCATATCGTTCATATGCAGATATTTACGATAATCTCTATGTCGCAAAAGCGGAGTACGATTCAGGTATTGTTGAATTGCACATTTCTGGAAAATTACGTAAGACTTTTGTGTTCAATAATATGAAAAAAGATTTGGAGATTTACTGACAAGGCAGTCAAAAAATGTTATAATACAGGAAACGCTTACACAAGCAGTTTTATTCGCTTGTGAGCCCTATCAATCTGAAGGGTTTTCTAGTGTATTTACATATATTTCAATGTTTTAATTTCTTGATAGTTAGAACTATCAAGGCTAGTTTAAGAAAGGAGTGATGGTATGAATCTCGATGAAGCCATGTACACATTTGGAACAGGTGAGAACTTCCACCTTCAGAATTATTTGGGTGTGCATGAATTAGAGGGAGAAGAAGGTTTTATCTTCCGTGTGTGGGCCCCTCATGCTGAGCAGATTCAGGTAATTGGAGATTTCACAGGTTGGTTTGATGAACCTCTGGATATGACCAAAAACCATATCGGTGTTTGGGAGGCAACTTCAGCTCTCCCAGAAGAAGGACAACTCTATAAGTTCTTGGTGAAACGTAAGGGAGGTCAAGTCGTCGAAAAGATGGATCCTTTTGCGACTTACTTAGAGCCTCGTCCTGGAACAGGAGCTGTGATTCGTAAGAAGAAAACTAAGAAGTGGAAGGATGGCCTTTGGATGGGTCGTCGTAAACGCTTTGGTTTCCAAAAACGTCCGGTTAATATCTATGAAGCTCATGCATCATCTTGGAAACTAAAAGAGGATGGTCAACCTTATACTTTCAAAGAATTGAAAGAAGAGTTGATTCCATATTTGGTTGAGATGAACTATACCCACGTGGAATTCATGCCACTCATGGCTCACCCTCTTGGGATGAGTTGGGGTTACCAGCTCATGGGTTACTTTGCTTTTGAGCATACCTATGGTACACCAGAAGATTTTCAAGATTTTGTTGAAGCATGTCACCAGAATAATATCGGTGTCTTGGTAGACTGGGTCCCAGGTCACTATACACAGAATGACGATGCTTTAGCCTACTTTGATGGTACACCAACTTTCGAATATCAGGATCACGATCGAGCTCATAACTATCGTTGGGGAGCGTTGAACTTTGACTTAGGAAAAAATCAAGTACAGTCTTTCCTTATTTCAAGTGCTCTTTACTGGATTGAAAATTATCATATCGATGGTATCCGAGTGGATGCAGTTTCAAACATGCTCTATTTGGACTATGATGAGGGTCCATGGATGCCAAACAAGGACGGTGGTAACCGTAACTTGGAAGGCTATGGCTTCCTTCAAAAACTCAATCGTGAGATTAAAAAACGCTATCCAGATGTCATGATGGTTGCGGAAGAATCAACTGCAGCAACACCAATTACACAACCGATTGAAGAGGGTGGTCTAGGTTTCGACTTCAAATGGAATATGGGTTGGATGAACGATATCCTCAAATTCTACGAAGAAGATCCAGTTTACCGTCAGTATGATTTCAATCTGATGACTTTCAGTTTCATGTATTGCTTCAATGAAAACTATGTTCTACCTTTCTCACATGATGAAGTGGTACATGGTAAGAAGAGTATGATGCATAAGATGTGGGGGGATCGCTACAATCAGTTTGCTGGCCTACGTAACCTCTATACTTATCAACTCTGTCACCCAGGTAAGAAATTGCTCTTCATGGGATCTGAATTTGGTCAGTTCTTAGAGTGGAAATTTGATTACCAACTTGAATGGAATAATCTTGAAGATGAGATGAACCAGAAGATGCAGGCTTTCACTAGCCATATGAATGGTTTCTACAAGGACCATAAATCTCTCTGGCAGATTGATGATTCTTACGATGGTATTGAAATCATTGACGCGGATAACCGTGCTGAAAGTGTGCTTTCCTTCATTCGTAAGGATGACAAAGGCGATAAGGGTGACTTTCTCGTCTGTGTCTTCAACCTAGCTCCAGTGGAACGTCAAGACTTCACTATTGGATTGCCAGTCGCTGGTATTTATCAAGAAGTGCTTAACACTGAGATGGAAGAATTCGGTGGTGTCTGGAAAGAAGGAAATCCTGAGACCCGTACCCAAAAAGCGAAGTGGAAGGATTATGAAAATACCCTTAGCTTCACATTGCCAGCTCTTGGAGCAAGTATCTGGCGTGTTAAACGTCGCTTGAAATAAAGGGTAGACTTAAACGTGTACACGATTTGTTTTTCAGTGGTGATAGCAAGGAAGTCACGGTTGAAAGAAGCTGTTTGATGCCCAAACTATTGCCACACTGAGGAACTTACTTTAATTGTCATAATCAGTTTCGACTGATTGTCTCACATCCTTTTGAGGATGGAACTAAAAATCATGAGGGGGACTATTCATGAAAAATGAAATGTTGGCTTTGATCCTTGCTGGTGGGCAAGGAACTCGTCTTGGAAAATTGACCCAAAGTATTGCCAAACCAGCTGTTCAGTTTGGTGGACGCTACCGTATCATTGACTTTGGTTTGTCAAACTGTGCCAATTCAGGGATTAACAATGTTGGTGTCATTACACAGTATCAGCCACTTGCTTTGAACAACCATATCGGAAATGGTTCAAGTTGGGGCTTGGATGGTGTTAACTCTGGTGTATCAATTCTTCAACCTTACTCAGCTAGTGAAGGTAATCGTTGGTTTGAAGGTACCAGCCACGCTATTTACCAAAACATTGACTATATCGACAGCATCAATCCTGAATACGTTTTAATCTTGTCTGGTGACCATATTTACAAGATGGACTATGATGATATGCTCCAAGCACACAAAGACAACAACGCAAGTCTTACTGTAGCCGTTCTTGATGTGCCACTTAAGGAAGCTAGCCGTTTCGGTATCATGAACACTGATGCTAATAACCGTATTGTTGAGTTCGAAGAAAAACCTGAAAATCCTAAATCTACGAAAGCATCAATGGGTATTTACATCTTTGACTGGAAACGTCTTCGCAACATGTTGGTTTCAGCTGAAAAGAGTGCCGTTGATATGTCAGACTTTGGTAAGAACGTTATCCCAGCTTATCTTGAAACAGGTGAAAGCGTCTTTGCTTATGAATTTGAAGGCTATTGGAAAGACGTAGGTACTATCGAATCCCTTTGGGAAGCAAACATGGAGTACATTTCTCCTGAAAATGCCTTGGATAGTCGTAACCGTCAATGGAAAATTTACTCACGTAACGTGATTGCTCCACCAAACTTCTTTGGTGAACATGCCCATGTTGAGGATTCCCTTGTAGTCGACGGTTCAATAGTTGATGGAACTGTTAAACATTCTGTGCTTTCAACAAGTGCGCAAATCCGTGAAGGAGCAGTTGTTGAGGATTCAGTAATCATGAGTGGTGCAGTTATTGGTAAAGGTGCAAAAATTAAACGTGCTATTATCGGTGAAGGGGCACACATTTCTGATGGTGTGGAAATTGACGGTACAGAAGAAGTGCAAGTCGTAGGATACAATGAAGTAGTGGGGGTACCAAAAGATGAAGATTGATAAATATTCTGCAATTCTAGGAAATACCGTAGGGTTCCATGACATGGATGGTTTGACTGAACACCGTCCTATTGCCAGCCTACCATTTGGTGGAAAATATCGCCTCATCGACTTCCCATTGTCTAACTTGGCTAACGCTGGTATCCGTAGCGTCTTCGGTATCTTCCAAAACGAAAACATCAGTTCTGTCTTCGACCACATTCGTTCAGGTCGTGAGTGGGGCTTGTCAACACTCCTCAGCCACTACTACCTTGGTATTTACAATACTCCTGTTGAAAGCTCAACTGTTGATGAAGAATACTATCGTCAAATTTTGACTTACCTTAAACGTTCAGGTTCAGACCAAACGGTAGCGCTTAACAGTGATGTTTTGGTCAACATTGATCTTAACCAAGTTTTCCACCTCCACAATACAACAGAACAAAAAGTTACTGTGGTCTACAAAAAACTTCCTAAAGAACTCATTTCAGATGTAAACAGCATTTTGGAAATTGATGAATCTGACAAAGTGCTTAGCCATGAGCTCTTCCAGGGTGGAGATAAAGAAGCTTACAATATGTCTACAGACATCTTTGTTGTGGATACACCATTCTTGATTGAAAAATTGGAAGAAGAAGCAGCTAAAGAAGAACCTCGTAAGCTTCGTTATGTACTTCGTGATTTGGCAGTTGCTGAAAATGCTTTTGCTTACGAGTACACTGGTTACCTTTCAAATATCCACTCAGTGAAAGCATACTTTGATGCTAACTTGGATATGTTGGAATCACACAAATTCTATAAACTTTTTGCACCAAACCAAAAAGTTTATACAAAAGTTAAAAATGAAGAGCCAACATACTATTCAGACTCTTCAGAAGTTAAGCTTTCACAATTTGCATCTGGTTCGATTGTACGAGGAAAAGTTGAGAACTCAGTGATTTCACGTAATGTTGATTTGTCTGAAGGTTCTAGTGTGAGCCATTCAATTCTCTTCCCACGTGTTAAAGTTGCCAAGGGCGCGACAGTTGAATACGCTATTGTGGATAAAGGTGTTGAAATTGCTGAAGGTGTTACGATTCGAGGTACAGAAAACAACCCAGTTGTCATCAAAAAAGGTAGCGTTGTAACAGAGGATATTGTACGATGAAAATTTTATTTGTAGCAGCAGAGGGTGCTCCTTTCGCTAAAACTGGCGGTTTGGGTGACGTTATCGGTGCTCTTCCTAAATCTCTAGTCAAAAATGGTCACGAAGTTGCCGTAATTCTCCCATATTATGATGTGGTTTCGGCTAAATTTGGCGATCAGGTTGAAGACCTTGGCTTCTTCTATACAAATGTTGGTTGGCGTCGTCAATATGTCGGCATCAAGAAAATCGTTCGCGATGGTGTGACTTTCTACTTCATTGATAATGAGCAGTATTTCAACCGTGGTACGGTATACGGTGAGTGGGATGATGGTGAGCGTTTTGGCTTCTTCCAAATGGCTGCCCTTGAGTTGATGGAAAAAGTGGACTTTATTCCAGATATTCTCCATGTTCATGACTACCACACAGCCATGATTCCATTCCTTCTTAAGGAAAAATACCATTGGATTCAAGCTTACCAAGGTATTAAGACAGTCTTCACTATCCACAATATTGAGTTCCAAGGTCAATTTGACAGTGGTATGCTTTGGGAAATCTTTGGTGTTGGTTACGAGCGTTATGCTGATGGTACCCTCCGTTGGAATGACTGCCTCAACTGGATGAAAGCAGCTGTTCTTTACGCAGACCGTGTCACAACAGTTTCACCATCATATGCTGGTGAAATCCAAACACCTGAATTTGGTAAAGGCCTTGATCAAATCATGCGCATGGAATCTGGTAAGTTATCTGGTATTGTTAATGGTATCGATACGGACCTCCTTGATCCAGAAACAGATACTCACATTCCTTATCATTTCTCAGTGGATGATTTGTCAGGTAAAGCCAAAGACAAGGCAGCTCTTCAAGATCGTGTTGGACTTCCAGTTCGTGAAGACGTTCCATTGATTGGTATTGTCTCTCGTTTGACTGACCAAAAAGGTTTCGATTTGGTGGTAAATGAACTTCACAACATCTTGCAACATGATGTTCAGATTGTTCTTTTGGGTACTGGTTATAGCGACTATGAGAATTCTTTCTCTTGGTTCGCTCATGCTTACCCAGAAAAAATGTCTGCCAACATTACTTTCAACTTAGAGTTGGCTCAACAAATTTATGCTGGTTGTGACATTTTCCTTATGCCTTCAGCCTTTGAACCATGTGGCCTCTCTCAAATGATGTCTATGCGCTATGGTACCTTGCCAGTGGTTAGTGAGGTTGGTGGTCTTCGTGACACCGTTGAACCTTACAACCCTGTGACAGGCTCAGGTACAGGCTTCTCATTTGGTAACTTCTCAGGTTACTGGATGGTTCAAACCCTTGAAAAAGCTCTCGATGTTTACGAAAACAATGCTGATGCTTGGAAACAACTCCAGCACAATGCGATGACACGTGACTTCTCATGGGATACAGCAAGTTTGGCATATGTTGATTTGTACAAACAATTAGTATAATTCCAAAGATAACTTTTCTCGCAAGGGAAAAGTTATCTTCGTGTAAAGCGTTTGAAAACGCTTCTAAAATTATTTAGCCCCTAAGTTTTGCTTGGCAGAGATTATAGAGAAAGCGTCTAAAAGTCTGAATAGAAGAATAACTCTAATCGTGTTATAATATAATTGACTGTTTTGACAGTTTTGTAAATAAAGATTTTGAAATGTCTGTTTCGAATCTTGTCTGGCAAGGTTTGGAAGTTTGAGTAAAATTTCCAATTCCCTCTTATCTGAATAGATACCTGTAAGAAGTGTATTGAAGATAAGGAAGTAGTAAGAAAGGATTTCTATGCAACTCGAAAATTTAACAAAAGAACAATTCATCCGTGACTTTAAGGATACTCTCCATCAAGAGCAGTTGATTAAAGTTGCTAAGGCCACACCAACGGAGATTTTTACTGCCTTGGCTGGTTTGATCCGTAAATATTACACAAATACATGGATTGAACGTAACCATGCACTTTCAGACAATCAAGAAAAAATTGCTTACTACTTCTCGATTGAATTTCTTCCAGGTCGTATGTTGGAAACTAACCTTCTCAACCTTGGTATTCTTGACCTTGTTAAAGAGGGATTCGCAGAACTTGATATTGACTTCCGTGAAGTTGTAGAAGCTGAGCATGACATGGCACTTGGTAATGGTGGTCTTGGTCGTTTGGCTGCTGCCTTCATGGATTCACTTGCGACTACTGGTTATCCAGGTTTTGGTAACGGTCTTCGTTACCGCTATGGACTTTTTAAACAACGTATTGTTGATGGTTACCAAGTGGAATTACCAGATGGTTGGTTTGGTTCTACAGGTAATGTTTGGGAAACACGTAAAGACCACGATATTGTCTATGTGAAACTCTTTGGTGATGTGGTTCTTGAAAGCAATGAAGATGGTCGCTTTGTCCCAACTTATAAGAATGCTCAAGTCCTTCGTGCCGTACCTTATGATGTGCCGCAAATTGGTTATAAAAATGGTGTGATTAACAATCTTCGCCTTTGGGATGTTGAAATTCCTGAAGAATATGAGTTGGATTACCCAACATTGGAAGCACGCCGTCGTGTGAAAGATATTACTGCTATTCTTTATCCAGATGATTCAACGATTGAAGGTAAAGAATTGCGTTTGGTTCAAGAGTACTTCATGACAAGTGCCGGTCTCCAAACAATCATTAAATCTTACCTCAAGATGGGCTTGCCATTGAAAGATATCCACGAAAAAGTATCTGTTCACATCAATGATACCCACCCTGCGGTTGCACCAGCTGAATTCATGCGTCTTCTCCTTGATGAATATGGTCTTTCATGGGAAGATGCTTGGAATGCGACTGTTAAGACTATGAGCTACACTAACCACACTATTCTTCAAGAAGCCCTTGAAAAATGGGATCAACAGCTCTTCAAACGTGTCCTTCCACGTGTTTACCAAATCATCTTGGAAATCGACAACCGTTACATTGCTGAAATGGCTGGACGTGGTATTGCTGCGGATGTTATCGAACGTACTCGTATCGTTAAGGATGGTCAAGTTCATATGGCTAACTTGGCTATCATCGGTGGTCACTCAGTTAACGGGGTTGCCAAACTTCATACCGAACTTCTTAAAGAAGATACACTTCACGATTTCTATACTATTTATCCTGAAAAATTCAATAACAAGACAAATGGTATCGTTCAACGTCGTTGGACACAAATTGCAGCTCCTGAACTTTCAGCAGCCATTGATGACGTGATTGGTGACGGTTGGCGTAACGATATCCATGAGCTTGAAAATCTTACAACTTACTTGGATGACAAGGAAGTCTTGAACCAGTTCTATCAAGTTAAGAAGACTGCTAAACAACGTTTGGCAGACTACATCAAAGAAACAACAGGCGTAGAAGTGTCTACAGATGCTATCTTTGATGTTCAAGTGAAACGTCTTCACGCTTACAAACGTCAATTGCTTAACCTTCTTCACATCATCAAACTTTATTGGGATCTGAAAGATAATCCAGATAAAGACATGGTACCTCGTGTATTCATCTTTGGTGCCAAAGCTGCCCCTGGTTATCACTTCGCTAAATCTGTTATCAAACTCATCAACGAAGTTGCCAACCTTGTTAACAATGATGAAAGCCTCCAAGGAAAACTTAAAGTGGTCTTCCTTGAAAACTACCGTGTCAGTCTTGCGGAACTTATCATTCCAGCAGCAGATGTCTCTGAGCAAATCTCATTGGCTTCTAAAGAAGCATCTGGTACATCAAACATGAAATTCATGATGACTGGTGCTATTACCTTGGCAACACTTGACGGTGCCAACATTGAAATCAAGGACGAAGTAGGCGATGAGAATGTTGTTATCTTCGGTATGGACAAGGACGAAGTTTATGAACACTATGCACGTCACGATTACTACTCTCGTGCAGTTTATGAAAATAACACAGTCATTCGTCGTGTCGTCGATACTTTTGTTAACGGTACGATTCCAAATGCTCAAGCTGAAGGTACTGAAATTTACGAAGCCCTCATCACCCACAACGATGAGTACTTCCTCTTGGAAGACTTCGCTGCTTATGTAGAAGCTCAAGAGAAAATCGATGCGCTTTATCGTGATCATGACAAGTGGGCACGTATGAGCTTGGCTAATATTGCTAAATCTCATAAATTCACTTCAGATGATACGATTACAGAGTATGCTAAAGAAATTTGGGAATTGAAAAAATAGGCGATAGCTTATGAATCACAAAAAAGATAACGACTAGAAATGGTCGTTGTCTTTTATTTTTTAGAAGAGAGGTGTCGTAGACAGCCAAGTAGCATTTATACATGGCAGTAGGAGTTTACCCGCAGATCTATCTTAGCCCTTGAAACTTGCACTTGCTTATCAAGATGTTATAATGACCTATAGGTATAAGCATCAAAAAGGGGGGAAATTTATGGCTTTACGCAGCCAATTAATTACCAAGGAGTTTCCAGAATTAGATAGGGTAGAGCGCTTAAACAACGAGGCCTTTCCAGAAGAAGAACGTATTCCATTAAGTGAGTTTTTACAATTGGATGGTCGTGATGATTATCATTTCTTTGCCTTTTATGACGAGGATGATTTTGTTGGATTTGCCTCAGTTCTCTACAATGCCAAAGTTTTTTATGTGAGTTTCTTTGCCATCGTACCTCAAATGCGGAGTCATGGCTACGGAAGTGAGATTATTGATAAACTGGTGGACTTTTATGGACCATCGCGGTCTATGGTCTTGGAAGTAGAGCGCTTGGATGAACCCAATGACAATCCTGAGCAACGTGCGGCACGTTGGGATTTCTATAAGCGTAATGGTTTTAAGACTTCCAATGCCTTCTTGGAATATGAAGGTTTGAGCTTTGAGATTCTCTATCGTGGCGATCACTTTGACGAAAAAGCCTACAGAGACATATTCCACAAACTTCAGGAAAATGCTTATTTTGATTTTAGTATTAAACATCGTCGCTTGAGCGATTTATAAACTATCCATTCAAACAGGTCTTAGTCGGCCTGTTTTTCATTTGTTTTCAACGTTTGCCAATCGTTTTCAGAATATTTTGCCCTCCTATGCTATAATGGAAGTACTATGAAGAAAGTAATTTTACAGTATCTGGCAAGTGCCCTGGCTGTAATCCTCATACTTGGTCTTGTGGTTTTCAATCGACAGCGAAATCACTCTTTGGTAAAGAAGGTCAAAGACCCTGAGATTTCCTATATCTATCAGGATTCTTTGGAAAATATAGATAGACTGGCACTTAGTCAGGCTGGGGTTATCCAATCTTATCAACTCGATGCTTTGTCTGTTAGGAAGGAAGAAGGGAAGATTCACCTCGTTCTCCATATCAATCATTCCTATGATATGCAGGTAAATCTTGTCCTAAAGGCAGATATCTACGGTGATTTATCTGTGGTTCAAGCGACGCCATCAAAGGCTTTAAAGCTGGCCTTGGAGGACGCGTCTTATCAGAAACGGTTGACCTTGATTTCACAAAAGGCAGAGGCTATTATGGCTCGTGACCACTGGGATCAGGCCATTAAGCCAGCCTATGTGGCTCAGGTGAGAAGTAAGATGAAAAAGACTTCCTTGACCCAGTTAGATAAGGTTTTACAGGACATTGACCAAGAAAGCAAGGAAGTGGGCTCAGATACCTATACGGCCTTTTTCCAAGCTTCTCAACTTCCTAATCATGACAAGCTCAATTTGGTTATGGAGCACATGCAGGTTTATGTGGACAAGTACCAGTTCCTCCAGTTAGGGAAGTCAGGTTATAAATTTTCCAAGAAGCTAGAGCCAACCAGTCCTTTTTATAGTTACTTCCGTGAGGCTATTATGGAGACCTATCAGACGGATCTAGGCCTAGGTGTGGATGACTTAGGTATCAAGCTCCACCTTTTTAGGTCTTGGATTGATAAGCAGTCCATGGACTATATTAGGACCAACTACAAGGGCAAGACGGATTTAGATAAGCTTCTGGCCTACAGCAAGGACAAGAAGATTCATCTGGATTACACAACAGGTGCTTCCTACCATAATCGAAGCTTGGGAGACTTTACCTATCCGCAGAACATGAAAATTCAGCTACCCCAGACCAGTGTCATGGGCCCTTACGGAGTTAGCAATTCCCGTTTTATTGAGTTTATTGTCAATATGGATACGGGGAGATTTGTCTCTGAGTGGAATGTCTACAAGAAAAGGAAAGACGGTAGCATCGACTCTAATCCTAAGCATTATAAGATTGAAGACGGTGCTGACATTGCCGATACGGATTCTGCTAACTATGGGCTGTCTAAGGGCTTGAATGCTGACCTACCAGCCTATCTCAATAATAGCCATACCTATCTTGACGTTCGTCATCCTGCTGACAATGCGATTAGACGCAAGATGGTTAGGAAGTGGAAAAATCCCAAGAATGTCTTAAACGGTGGGCGCTATGCTGA
>SKEG01000899.1_pt1 | contig 27199 bp, 28 predicted proteins | sample 4826631 | NCBI WGS metagenome assembly SKEG01 (sample SAMN11008815, study PRJNA524170) | human gut metagenome | biome: Human fecal sample; material: Feces; isolation source: fecal sample from pouch patient p26, p34, p50 | host: Homo sapiens | place: Israel: Tel-Aviv | collected 2016-11-02
CTCTTAAGCCCTTCCCTCTTGCTCTAGTTGTACTATAACACCTATTATTAGCACTATCAAGTGTTGAGTGCTAATTTTTTTATCTTATTCTTCTATTTTCTTTTTTATAATCTGTTTTAGCAGCCAAATTGCTGTTGCAATTGAAATTCCTTCTGCAATCACAAAGATAATTCATAAATTATAATTGACTCAAAAAAACATATTTAAAAATAACAAAGCGTGCAATCTCTGTGGATATTCCACAATCGATCACACGCTTTATTATAATAGTTTTTTATCTTCGTAAACATTTTATTGATTTTTACGCTTTTCTGCTATCTCTAAAAATGGAAGAATCACATCATAGACTTTTTGCACGCCATCTTCATTTAAGATTTCATGTCGGCGGTTTCGGAAGAGTACTCCTCGTACATGATTATATCCACATTTTCTTAGCTTCTTCATAGCATTCGCATATTGTTTTTTTGATCCAATGCACGGATCATCTGCGCCTGCAATAAATAAAATTGGAAGAGATGGATGCTTTACCTGCCATCCTTTGGATGAATAAGTATTTTTCATCAACAAAGACAAATTTAAAAATCCATTGTTGCTAAAAGTAAATCCATCCAATGGATTTTCATCATATTTTCTTACGTTTTCTTTATTATAACTAATCCATGCATTGGGAGATTCTTCCTGTGTAAGAATTTTTTGATAAGTACCAAATGCCATTTTTTCAAATAATTTTCCAGGATTTTTTTCTCCACTCCTGCATGCCTGTTTTGCTAACTTTGTAATTAGCGGAACTAATGGATGATCGCTCGGACTTCCACAAACAATCAGAGAATCTATCTCCTGATCATATTTTTTCAGATAGCACCGCACAACGAGCGATCCCATGCTGTGGCCAAACAAATGATAAGGAATACCTGGATATCTCTTTTTTGCCCACTTTGTTAATTGATGAACATCCTCTAAAATTGCATTTCCCGTATCATCATAAAAATATCCAAGGTCCCCTTCTTTTTGAATACTTTTTCCATGTCCCCTATGATCATGAATGATCGCAACATATCCATGATCGCATAACATCTTCATAAAACCTTCATACCGTTCTTTATGTTCTGCCATTCCATGACAAATCTGTACAACTCCCTTGGGCTCTTCTTCTGGTTCCATAAGCAGAACATGAATTTTTAATGAGTCTGCCTGTGATGTAAAATAAAACGTTTTTTTCATTATGAACGCCTCCTGTCATTAGTACCATTGTTACAGACTTTCCACAGAAATTCAAGGCATATTTTTGTTTACTGCCTATAGAAAATAGCCTATACTATAATACATAAAACAATAATCGAAAGGAAACAGATATTTATGAAAAAAAAGAAAATACAAAGGATATCTTTGGGATTTCTTCTACTGCTTATATTCTCTTTAAGCGCATGTAGTAAAAAACGTACTGCTCGAGAGGTGCTTTCCTCCAGTATTGCAAAATCCTCAAAAACAAGCGATTGTGATATGGAAGGAAATATGAAATATAAAGTAACATCCAAAGACTCTTCCGAAAACATGAATTTTATTATGGCTTTTCAATCAAAAATTTCAAATGCTTCCAAAAAATCTATGAAAATGGAAATGGATTCGAAAATATCTGTTTTTAATCAACTAATCCAGATGAATGCCCATTATACAGATGGGTATTACTATCTTAATACAGATAATAAACAAAAGCAGAAAATAAAAATGAATCTCAAACAGTTAAAAGAACAATTAAAAAATACGACTGGACAGACACAACTTTCCATCAACAATTATACAAATCTTAAACTCTCGCAAAAAGATGGTCGACAGATTCTCTCTTATGACCTTACAAAAAAAGGAAGAGAAGAGTACATTGGGATCTTTATGTCTCAGCTCGGCTCACTGACTGGAAATACTTCAAATCAAAATCCTTCGAATATCGTCAAGATTACTTCTTTTTCGGGAACAAAAATTTTAAATGAAAACGATCTTCCAGTCAGAGAAACACTAAAGCTGGTTATGGAAAGTAAGAATGGACAACCTGGAAAGATCTCAATTTCCATGGACACTGTTTATAAAAATTCAGGAAAACGTGTAAAAGTCACATTACCATCTGATCTTTCTTCTTATCAAGAAGTTTCTGCTTCACAAAATAAATAATGAAAGAAAAACAAGTGTACGAAACAGCGCTTATGCACGGTTTACATACACTTGTTTTTTTCTTTTATTTGATATGAGCAGATTTACTTTTTCTTTATATTCTTCATCATCCGACAGGCGGACAAGGCTTGTAAGCAGATAACAACTCAAATGATGAGGGATGCTTTTGTGGCTTACGAGATCAATCACATGTTTTGCCGTATTGTAATTCATAATATGCGTATGTCCTTCTTTAAATTCCTTGTTTGTATTATGTACAATAAAGCCATCTCCCACACGAAATACAATAAATCCCTTTTTTGAGTAAATCTGATTCATACACAACGCTCCTTTTCTGATTCATTTATGCGCTACGATTCTTTGCTGATTTCATCTTAGCATTGCATGTTTCTGTCTTCAACAAAGTTTTAGAGAAACTTTTGTTAAATCTATATCATAATATATTCAGTTTGTCCTCGGTTTATTCTAAAAAATCAGTTTTTTATTCAAAAAAAGAGCCATAAAATGATCTGCTTCCTGTCGAATAGACAGAAAGCAGATCAAAAAACAACTCTTTTTATTTTTATTCTCGTTCATTCATTGGTACGTAGGCTTTCATCTTTGACACCGCTTTGTATGCCGGACGAATAATACGATTTCCGTTAACAAGCTCTTCCATACGGTGAGCTGACCATCCTGCAATACGTGCAATTGCAAATAATGGTGTATATAATTCATGTGGAAGTCCTAACATGCTATAAATAAATCCGCTATAGAAGTCAATATTGGCACTGACACCCTTATAAATCTTGCGCTCCTGTGCAATTACTTCCTTTGCGAGACGCTCTACCGTTGCATAAAGATGATACTCATCTTCTCTTCCTTTTTCTTCAGAAAGCTGTTTTACAAATCTTGAAAGGATTTTAGAACGTGGATCAGAAATAGAATATACTGCATGTCCCATTCCATAAATCAATCCTGCTTTGTCAAAAGCTTCTTTATGTAATAATTTCAACAGATATTCACGAATCTCATCTTCACTTTCCCAGTTTTTCACATGTTCTTTAAGATCTGCAAACATTTGTACAACCTTGATGTTTGCACCACCATGTTTTGGTCCCTTCAAAGAACAAAGCGCTGCAGCAATTGCTGAATATGTATCTGTTCCTGAAGATGATACTACATGAGTCGTAAAAGTTGAGTTATTTCCTCCTCCATGCTCTGCGTGAAGAACAAGTGCCATATCAAGCAGTTTTGCTTCCAGTTTTGTATATTGACTGTCTGGTCTTAATAAATGAAGAATATTCTCTGCTGTAGAAAGTTCTTCTTTTGGTGGGTGAATAAACAAACTGTGTCCCAGCTGATAATGATTATATGCCTGATAACTATATACGGATAAAACTGGGAATAAAGCAATCAACTGAATCGACTGTCTTAATACATTTGGGAGCGAAATATCACTCGCATGATCATCATATGAGAACAAGGTCAGTACGCTTCGTGCCAATGTATTCATCATATCACGGCTTGGAGCTTTCATAATGATATCTCGCACAAAGTTTGTTGGAAGTTGACGGTATTCGGCAAGCATTCCTTTAAATTCTGTAAGTTGTTCTTTTGTTGGAAGATTTCCAAACAATAACAAATAAGTCGTTTCTTCAAATCCAAAACGATCTTCTGAAATAAATCCCTGTACAATATCCTCAATATCAATTCCTCGATAATAAAGTTTTCCTTCGCATGGAACAATTTCACGGTCAATCATTGTGTAAGACTGAATCATAGAAATATCGGTAAGTCCAGCGAGAACTCCCTCTCCATTTCTCTTTCGAAGTCCTCGTTTTACATCATACTTTGAAAACAATTCTTCATCAATCTTATGATCGCATTTCTTTGCTAACTCTTTGATTTCCGGTGTTACTTCGGAAAACTTATTTGGCATATCCTTAATCATACTGACTCCTTTCTATTCCTCATCTGCATTTATTCGCCGTTAAATATCACGATATTTTCCAAGAAATTCTTTGGTTCGTTCATTTGTTGAACGGAATACCGCATCCGGCGTATCATCCTCAATGATAACTCCTTTGTCCATAAAAATAATTCGATCCGATATTTCTTTTGCAAAAGCCATCTCATGAGTAACAATAACCATTGTCATATGCAAATCTGTCAATGACTTGATAACCTTTAATACTTCTCCTGTTAATTCAGGATCCAAAGCCGATGTCGGCTCATCAAAAAATAAAATCTTTGGCTCCAATGCCAACGCTCGTGCAATAGATACTCTCTGAGATTGCCCTCCCGATAATTCACATGGATAAGCATCTGCTTTTGCCTCCAGCCCAAGCTTTCGCAAAAGATCCATTGCTTTTTTCTTTGCTTCTTCCTTTGGCACTCCTGCCACGCAGACAGGTGCTTCCATTACATTTCTTAATACACTGTAGTGAGGAAACAGATTAAAGTTCTGGAATACAAATCCTGTTTCCATTAAAATCTGTTTCTGTATATCTTTTGAAGCATAGACAGGAACATTTCCCTCCGTCTTTACAAGCGTCTTTCCGTTAATTTCAATCTCTCCTGCCGTGATTGTCTCTAGCTGATTCATACAACGAAGCAATGTTGATTTTCCAGAACCAGAAGAACCAATAATTGAAATAATTTCCCCATCATTAATTTGGAAGGAAATATCTTTCAATACCGTGAGATTTCCAAACTTTTTCTGTAAGTTTGATACCGATAATATACTCATTTCCTTTCCTCCTAACGATAATAATCCATACGTTTCTCAATAACTGCAAATACTTTAGATACAATTGCATTCATAATCAGATAAAAGATACCTGCAACAACAAGATAAATCATTCCACGGCTTCTTGCCATCTGATTGGTAGCAACAACATAGATTTCCATAACTCCAATAACATGTGCAAGGGATGTATCTTTTACAAGTGTCATACATTCACTTCCAAGAGATGGTGTGATAATCTTAATAACCTGAGGAAGAATAATCTTAAAAAATGTCTGAGTTCTACTAAATCCCAGAACTTTTGCTGCTTCATACTGTCCTTTTGGTACCGCCTGAATACCACTTCGATAAATTTCTGCAAAATACGCTGCATAATTCAGCGTAAAGCTGATGACAGCTGCGGTCATACGGTCTAGACTTAACCCTGATAGATAATAAAGTCCAAAATAAAAACCATATAACTGTAAGATTAGGGGCGTTCCCCTCATAATCAACAGGAAGAAACGAACCGGCATCTGAATGATCCAGAATCGAGACATTCTTCCCTTGGCAATGATCATACCTAAAATCAACCCAAAAATCAAGGTCAGGAAGAAAAGGGTTAAGGTCTGTTTTAATCCGTTTTCTGCCAGTAAAAGTACGATCTGTGGAAAATTTTGTACTTGATCCATAATGTAACTTATCTCCTAAATTTCTTTTTATTTTTTCATAAAATCTTATGATTTTATAGAAACGAAGAAGGGGCTTTCCGAATAAAAGCCCCTTCTTTTATCGCCTTTGTTATTTAATCGTTGTAATATCTTCCTGGAACCATTTTTTACTGATTTTTGCAAGTGTTCCATCTTTAGCCATAGCCTTTAATTGTTTTACAACTTCATTGCAAAGAGCTTTGTCATCTTTTCTAAAACCGATTACATAGTTTTCTGTTGCAAGATCTGATGACAGTACTTTATATTTTCCTGTATCTTTGGCTGTATAATATTTTGCTACAACCTCGTCCATAACTGCCGCCTGTAATCCATTACCAAGGTCATTTAAGATTTGAACATTATCACTCATTAATGTGACATTGGCATCTTTCAGCTGTTTTGCTTGATCAACCGCATCTGCTGCTGTTGACCCTTTCTGAACTCCAAGGCTTTGTTTTTTTACATCTGCTAAACTTTTAATTTTGCTGTTTGCAGGAACAACAAGCACCTGATGGTTTTCCATATATGGTTCCGAACAAAGCATTTGTTTTGCACGATCTTTGTTATAAGTTAACCCATTCCAAATACAGTCAATATTTCCTGTGTCAAGTTCCTGTTCTTTGGAATCCCAATTGATTGGCTGTAATTTCAGCTTGATACCCATTCTCTTTGTTACTTCTTTTGCAAGATCGATATCAAAACCGACAATTTTCTGATTTTTATCTGTAAATCCCATTGGTGGGAAAGAAGCATCCAATCCAAGAATTAATTCTTTCTTATCTTTCACCTTTGTGAGGGAATCATCTTTCTTGCTTGAAGACTTTTTACTGCCACATCCGACAAGTAATGAAGCTGCCAGAGCAACCGTTAATAGCCCAACGATAATCTTTTTCATTTTTCATTCCTCCATTGCAATTCTTTCAACACATTAGCGTACTAAAATGCTGCTTTTTATGATAGCAAACTTTCTTTTCCTTGTCAAATTTTTTAACTATCTGTTCTATTGCTATTTTTGTAAAAGTTTACAGAAAAAATTGCCTTTTATGTTATATTGTGTTAGAATCTAATTTGTTGCATTTATGACATTTTTATTTCATAATTATTACAAAAACATTAGAAAGGATCTTTTATTATGAAAATTCGAGTACTAAAGGCAGGAACCTCTGTTCTTTTTATGACTCTTCTTATGACAACAACCGTATCAGCAGCATCTCTTTCCATTTCTTATGATGGGAAAGACTATAACTATTCTGAAAGCCAGCTTGCTTTTAATTACAAAGGAAAAAACATTTCTCTTGGGAAAACTCCTGGTATCCAGATAAATCATACAAACATGCTTCCTTATTATATAAGCATTGTTAAAAATGGTCCAAAAGTAAAACGAAACTACAATAGCAAAACTGGACAGCTAGATCTCACTTATGGTAAAAAGAAAATTACCTTTTATACTGGTAAAACTTACGCCTATACAAACGGAACCAAACGAACCCTTACTGCTGCACCTCGCACTGTAAAATATAAAACTGCAAATAAAAGCTATATTGTCATTCCAGCAAAATTTACTGCACAATATCTTGGTATTTCCTATCAATATGATAGCAGCAAAAAAATGATTTGCTATGCAAAACCAACTTCTGCATCTCCAATCAGCAATCCTTCCAAGGTTACTACATATCGTATGAATATGACAAGAGCTGCCTATATAAAAAAACAAAAGGAAGTTTATAACAGTTATGCTGGAAAAACAATTTCCAGTTCTACTTATGATTCCTATATAAATCCATCTTCAGATCAAACAGGAAATTTTGCGTTCCTTACTCTGGACACTTACCGCGATGTGAATGCTGCAAATTACAAAAATACTCTGGAAAATATGATTTCCGGACGATCCACAAGCGTATTTAAAGGAAAAAGCGATGCTTTTATCACCGCTGCAAAAACATATAATATCGACCCATTATATTTTCTGTGTCAGACGGTTCATGAATCCGGTTATGGAACAAGCACACTTGCAAAAGGAATTAAATCATCTTCTCTTGCTGATGTAAATGTAAAAAAATATGATTCCAGAAGTTTAAATGGAAAAATTGTTACCGGAGCTTCTGTAGTCAAAGATTCTTCTGGAGAAATTACAGGATTCCGCTTTTTACCTGCTTCGAAAAGAAGTTCTTCTAAAAGTTATGTAAAAACAGCCAGCGGTTATCTGGAAATAAAAACATTATCTGCTTCTCAACAAAAAAAGACATGTTATAACCTGTATGGAATCAAAGCAGTTGATGCTGCCCCTCAACTTTGCGGATTTACTTATGCGTACAATGAAGGCTGGACAAGCGTTGACAAAGCTATTGCCGGAGCTGCAAAATATATTTCTAAATGGTATGTACATAATAGCACATATCAGCAAAATACATTGTATCGTTTCCGTTATAATCAAAATGTATCCAACATCTGGCATCAATATGCAACAGATCCTGCTTATGCAAAAGGTATCGGAAGTTTGATGAATAAGTACAAAAATGTTTACGCAAATGGCGTTTCGATGACTTACAATAAACCTGTTTATCAATAATTTTGAAAATTAAAAAACTGCTGCCATACAAAATAACTCGTATGACAGCAGTTTTTATATATCTTGCTTTGGGAATTCAATCGTAATTTTTGTTCCTTTTCCTAATTCACTCTCAACTTCCATCTTTGCATTATGGTATTTTGCTCCATGTTTTACGATTGATAAGCCAAGACCTGAACCTTCTTTCTGATTAGAATGACTTTTATCTACGCGATAAAAGCGTTCAAAAATCCGATCAAGATCTTCTTTTGGAATACCAATCCCAGTATCTTCCACAACAACAATCGGGCAATCATTCATAGAGGCGATTGTCACAACAACTTCTCCACCTTTTTTATTGTATTTGATTGCATTTTCACACATGTTAAAAAACATTTCATATAAAATCCGATATACACCATAAACCATGGTGTGAACCCCTCTTATATGAACTGAAATATTATCTTCTTCCGCCTTTTTTCTAAGATCTGCTTTAATCTGAAAGACAAGATCATACAAATCTATATCTTTCTTTTCAAGCTCTACCTGATTTTCATCAAGGCGAGATAATTTAATAATATCCTCAATCATTGCAATTAAACGTCTTGCTTCTGCATAAATAGTTCCAGAAAACCGCTTCATATCTTCCGGTTTTACAAGTCCGTCTTTCATCAGCTCTGCATAACCTGAAATCGTCGTCAATGGCGTTTTCAATTCATGAGAAACATTGGCAGAAAATTCTTTTCTCATATTTTCTGCTTCTTTGATCTCTTCAATTTGTTTTTCAATATCTACATTCTGCTGTTCGATTCTGTTTAACAAAGGCTTCAACTCACTATATGTCTCGTTTCTCTTAGGATGAACTAAATCTATCTTATTAATTGGTTCCACAATACGGCCGGTTAAAATTCCAGAGAGTATAACTGCCAGAATCAAAACCACGCCCATCATCAAAAACAAAATCGGAAGGATACTTTCGATCTGTCTCATAATCGTCTGCGTTTCTCTGCTTAGTCGAAGAACAGTTCCATCACGAAGTTTTATCGCATAATAATATGTCTGTTTATTCAGCGTTTTTGATACTCTCGTATCTTCTCCACTTCCGCTTTTCATGGCTTCTTTGACTTCTTTTCGATTTCTATGATTAGTCATTTCATTTTCCTGACCTGAGCTATCATAAATGACTTTTCCATTTAAATCAACCCATGTAATTCTGCTAACAGTCAGGTTTTTATAAGCATCTAAATCTTGTTTGTCATGAAGATTTAAAGAAGTTGCCATATATGCTGCTTCATCTTTGATCCCTGTTTTAATTTGGTCCATATAACGGTAATACATAATGAAAGACAACAAAATAGTCGTCATCATCACAGCAACAAAGGCGATATAGACCATATTGCTGAAAATCTTACGTTTCATTCATTGCCTCCAATGCGATATCCAATTCCACGAACTGTTTCAATAAGACTACCGCACTCCCCAAGCTTCTGACGAAGGGAACGGATATGGACATCGACGGTCCTTGTCTCCCCATCAAAATCATATCCCCATATATTCGTAAGAATCTGATCTCTGTTTAATACATTGCCTTTACTCTCTACAAGTAAACAAAGCAGCTTAAATTCCTTATTGGTTAATGTTACTTTTTCTCCATTTGCTTTTACCTTGTGTTTATTTGGATAAATATGCAAATCTCCTACGACCAATTCATCTTTCGAATCCTTCTTTGAACGGCGCAGAACCGCTTTGACTCTGGATACAAGTTCCATCATTCCAAATGGTTTTGTAATATAGTCGTCGGCTCCGCTGTCTAAACCAAGTACCTTGTCATACTCCGTTCCTCTGGCCGTCATCATAATAATCGGAAGTTCTTTTGTTGCTGATTTTGCCCGCAGTTTTCCCAAAATAGAAATCCCATCTTCTCCTGGGAGCATAATATCCAGCAATACCAAATCTGGCATATCTCCATCTTTCATAGCATTTAAAAATTCTGTTCCATCCTCAAAACCACGAGCCTCAAATCCGGTACTTTGTAACGTATAAGTTACAAGTTCTCTGATATTCGGATCATCTTCTACAACAAAAATCACAAGCTTCCTCCTTTATATTCACCGGTAATGGCAAACTCAACCCATTCGGCAATATTGCTCGCATGATCTCCAATACGTTCAAAGTATTTTGCAATCAAGACGATAGCAACGTATTCTTCTCCTTTCTCAGGATCTTCATGAATAAGAGTAATCGACTCTTTCTTCACCTGTTTGAACAGTTCATCTACCAGATCATCCTGGTCAATAACCTCACGGGCCAATCCAAGATTCTGTTTGATAAATGATCTTATACTTCTGCTGACCATATGAATGGTAGCTTTTGCCATCTTATCAAGATGGGTATTTTCCTTCAGATTAAGTACAGCTGCATCTTTTTTGATAATTCCTGTAATATCACAGGCCTGATCCCCGATTCTTTCCATATCGGATACCATCTTAAGAGCTGCAGAAATTACTCTTAAATCTGTTGCCACTGGCTGTTGCTGCATAAGAAGTTTTAGACAGATACGTTCAATATCTCTTTCTTTCTGATTGATTTCTTCTTCCATCCCCTGAATATCAGCCATCAGTTCTTTATCCCTTGTTGCAACGATTTTGGATGCTGCTGTAATCATTTCCTCACAAAGCGATCCCATTTCAATCATTTCCTGATTCAAACGTAAAAGCTGTTTTTCAAATCGATTTCTCATAATATCAACCAAACCTTCCTGTAATATAATCTTCTGTTCGTTTGTCCTGAGGCATTGAGAAGATCTCATCAGATTTTCCACACTCTACCATCTCTCCTAATAAGAAGAATGCTGTTTTGTCAGAAATTCTGACTGCCTGCTGCATGTTATGAGTTACCATAATAATTGTATACTTTGATTTTAATTCTACCGCAAGATCTTCAATTTTGGAAGTAGAAATTGGATCTAGTGCAGATGTTGGCTCATCCATCAGTAAAACTTCTGGTTCTACGGCAAGCGCCCTAGCAATACAAAGACGCTGCTGCTGACCTCCCGATAATCCAAGGGCACTCTTCTTTAGACGATCTTTTAATTCATCCCAGATTGCTGCATTTTTCAATGATTTTTCTACAATCTCATCCAATTTTGCTTTGCTGCGAATTCCATGAGTTCTTGGTCCATATGCAATGTTATCATAAACACTCATTGGAAATGGATTTGGCTTCTGAAATACCATACCAACTCTTTTACGAAGTACATTAACATCCATATCCCCATAAATATCTTCTCCATCTAGAGTAACTTTTCCAGTAATCTTACATCCTTCTACAAGATCGTTCATACGATTGAGAGATTTCAGTAATGTAGATTTTCCACATCCAGAAGGTCCGATAAAAGCTGTAATCTGTTTTTCTGGCAAATCCAGATTAATATTTTTTAATGCTTTAAATTTTCCATAATATAAGTCAAGATTTTCGACTTTGATTTTTGTTTCCATGCCTCTATTTACCCTTTCGTAATTCGTTTTGCAATAAATGATGAAACTGCATTGATGATTAAGACAATGATCAGCAATACAACGGCTGTTGCATATGCCTGATCAATATGAAATCCTTCATTAGAAAGAACATACATATGAAGTGCCAGTGTGCGTCCAGATCCCATAATATTTTTTGGAATTTGTGCTACCGTTCCAGCTGTATACATCAATGCTGCAGTTTCTCCTACAATACGTCCAATTCCAAGAATAACACCGGAAAGAATTCCAGGTACTGCTGACGGAAGTACAATGCGGAAAACAGTTCTTAATTTTCCTGCTCCAAGTCCAAAACTTCCTTCACGGAAAGAATCCGGTACTGATTTTAATGCTTCTTCCGTTGTTCTCATAATTAAAGGAAGAATCATAATTGCCATCGTAGCTGCTCCTGAAAGAATGGACAATCCCAGTTTTAATGTATTTACGAAAAATAACATACCAAACAGTCCATATACGATGGAAGGAATTCCAGACAAAGTTTCTGCTGTCAAACGAACAACTTCAACTAACTTGTTTCCTCTTTTTGCGTATTCCACAAGATAGATTGCTGCGAAAATTCCAAGTGGTACTGCAAATAATAAAGATAATCCTGTCATCATTAAAGTATTAATAACTGCCGGGAACAAGGAAACATTTTCACTTGTATATTCCAATGCAAATAATCCTTTATTTAAATATGGGACACCATGTACTAAAATATATCCAATTAAAAAGAAAAGAACTGCTACCGTTAATATAATCGCTACATTTACAAGAAGCCATAAAATAAAGGATAATGGCGTTCTCTTATAAGATTTCATCCTTTGTTTCCAGGTAATCTTATTGATCCCCTGAATATTTTCCACTGATTCCATATCTTTTACTGCCTCCATATTAATACTCCTCCTTATGTTTTAGTGCTGCAAAACAAAGGTTGATCAACAGAATAAACACAAACAATACAACAGCCGTTGCAATCAATGCTTCTCTGTGAAGGTCAGTTGCATAACCCATTTCCAATACAATGTTAGATGTCAGTGTACGTACTCCAGAGAAAAGACTATCTGGAACAACTGCCTGGTTACCTGCTACCATAACAACCGCCATTGTCTCTCCGATTGCACGTCCAATACCAAGAACAACACCCGCAAGAATTCCTGATTTTGCTGCTGGAAGTACTGCGAAAAATACACTTCGTTCATGGCTTGCACCAAGTCCTAAAGATCCTTCATAATAACTATCCGGCACTGCACGAATTGCACTTTCTGATACTCCAATAATTGTTGGCAGGATCATAATTCCAAGCAAAATAGATGCAGTGAATACACTATTACCATTTCCAAACATATCTCGAAACATCGGTACTAATACGACCATTCCAAAGAATCCATATACAACAGATGGAATTCCTGCCAGAAGTTCTACTGCTGGTTTTAATACTTTATAAACTTTATCATTACAAAACTTTGCCATATAAATTGCTGCCAGAATTCCAATTGGAACACCTACGATAATGGCTCCTGCTGTGACATATAAACTTCCCACAATCATTGGGAAAATGCCAAAGATTCCACTCTTTGGCATCCAGGTCTGACCAGCGACAAATTTCGCAAATCCAATCTTCCCAATGGTAGGAATTCCGTTTCCGAATAAGAAAGCACAAATCAGGATAACTGCCAGGATCGATACACATGCTGCAAGCAAAAATATAACATCCATAATTTTTTCCAAAGATTTCTTCATCGTTTACTCATTCCCCACACTATTCTTCTTATTTAAGATCTGACCATTTTATAGTTTCACCAGTGTAAATAGATTTTACCTGATCACTTGTCAGATCGCTTACTTTATTGTCTTTATTTACGATAACTGCGATACCATCTTTTGCAATAACTGTAGCTTTTACACCTTTCTTTGCTTCACTATCTGCAAGATCACGAGAAGCCATTCCAATATCGCAAGTACCTTCTGTTGCATTTGTAACACCTGTTGTAGAATCACTCTGCTGTACTTCTACATTGACATTTTTGTTCACTTTTGCATAAGCTTCTTTGATTTTTTCCATAACTGGTGTTACAGAAGAAGAACCACCAACGACAACTTTACCTTTTGCTCCATTTGATTTGAAAGCAGGAGCTTTTTTATCTATTTTGATATATCCATTGTCTTCTACTACTTTCTGTCCTTCTGCACTCATAATAAAGTTTTCAAAATCCTGAGCCTGTTTTGTTAATTTATCTTTTGTTACGATATTAAATGGACGTACAATCTTATAAGAACCATTTTCTACTGTTTTTACGCTTGGTTCTGCGCCATCAATTTTAACTGCTTTTACAGTGTCATTTAAAGATCCTAAAGATATGTATCCAATTGCTGCTTTATTCTCTGCAATGGTTGTCATCATAACAGATGTAGAGTTTGTAATCTGTGCTGCTGTCGTTGTCTTATCTACTTTATTTCCGTCTTTGTCTTTTTCTTCTACTCCAAACAGTTCAATAAAAGCCCCTCTTGTACCAGAACCATCTTCTCTGGATACTGCTGTGATCTTATCATCAGATGATGAACTACTATTTTTACTGCTTCCTCCGCCACATCCTGTCAGTAAACTAGATGCTGCGACTGTAGCTAACATTAAAGTTAAAATCTTCTTTCTCATTTCTTGTTCTCTCCTTTTGGTTCGTTTCATTTACAAGATTTATCTTACCGTTAGCATGTAAAATCCAAAAGGATAATTATGTAAAGTTTTCGTTAAATGTAAAGTGCTTTTTTACTCTAATGTAAAATTTATAACATTTTTTCCCAATTACAAAAAAAGAAAAAACAGCGTTTTTATAGTAATTTACACCTAACTTTTTACGCTGTTTCTTCTATTATATATATGCTTTTTCTTCTACTAATTAACGATTCTTCCATCACAAATCGTATATTTGACTTTCCCTTTTAATTTCCATCCAGTAAATGGAGAATTACTTGCCTTGGACTTATATTGTTTTACTTTCCATTCCTCTTCTGGATCAAACAAAACAAGATCTGCTGGTTTTCCTTCCTGCAATCTTCCCTGTGGAAGATGATATAATTTTGCGGGATTCACTGTCATCTTTTCTAAAAGCTGCATCATCGTTAAATATCCATTACCTACAAGTTCTGTCACACCAAGTCCTAAAGCTGTCTCAAGTCCAGTAATTCCGCTCGGTGCCTCAGAAAGCGGCTTTTCTTTTTCTTCTTTTGAATGAGGTGCATGATCTGTTGCAATAATTTCAATTGTTCCTTCTTGAAGTCCTTTAATAATTCTCTGTCGATCTTCTTCCGTTCGAAGTGGAGGATTCATTCTTGCCAATGTTCCATATTTTAAAACTGCCTCTTCTGTTAATGTAAAATGGTGTGGAGAAGCTTCTGCAACAACATGTGCTCCTTTTTCTTTAGCTTCTTTCACATAATCTACCGCTTGTCCGGAACTGATATGCTGAATATCGATGGTTGCTCCTGTTTCAAGTGCTAATTGACAATCCCTTTTTACCATTACCGCTTCTGCGAGATAAGAAGCTCCGCCATAGTTTAATTGTTGTGATACCTTTCCTTGATTTACACCTGGCTGTTTAATATAAGCTGGATCCTCCTCATGAAGACTAATTGGAACATTTAGTTCTCTTGCTTTTTCCATTGCCTTTTTCACAAGATCTGCATCCATCAATGGAATTCCATCATCCGTAAAACCACGAACTCCAGCCTGATATAGAGCATCCATATCCGTTAACTGTTTCCCTTCAAATCCCTTAGAGACTGCTGCTGCCTGTAATACTTTGATCGGAAGTTTTTTACATCTGCCTTCAATTTCTTTATAAATTTCAACAGTATCTACAACTGGTTTTGTATTTGCCATACATACAACGGTTGTAAATCCACCGGCTGCGGCTGCAGCTGCACCAGTTGTTAAATCTTCCTTATAAGTAAAACCAGGATCTCTGAAATGTACATGTACATCGATTAAACCAGGTGCTGCAATTAACCCACTTCCATCAATGATCCGATCAAAGCAATCATCCTTTTGCACCTTTCCAATACTTTTTATCTTATTTCCATCTAACACAATATCCGTCACTTGATCAAATCCGCTTTCCGGATCCATCACTCTTGCTTGTTTAATTAAAATCATCATTGCACCTCCTTGTTTTTTAGATTATATCAACAAAAAAAGAAGCATGCAAATTTTCTGAAAAAGAAGGTTCTTTTTGAACTTTATAGATAGCAAATTAAAACAAGAGGACTGTTAAAAACTTTCCTAAAGAGAAGAACGCTAGAACCGGCATTCGCCGGAACTGGCGTTCTTTGATTAGGAACTTATTTTACAATCCCTTTTTATAATCATTTTAATTCTAACTGATACGTCTTTTTATGTGTTTTTTTCTGTTCATACATCATCGCATCTGCTTGCTTGATGATATCCATTACCTCAATATTTCTGCGTTCCTTGGGAACTTCAATAATACCGCAGCTAAAACTTTTCGGATATCCTTTTGTTATATCTGCATGAAATATTGTCTGTATTTGTTCTATTTTGTCCATTGCCGTTGTCACTGGGCATGCACATAGTACAATACAGAACTCATCCCCTCCAATACGCGTAAAAATATCATGCTCACGAATATGTTTTTTCACTATCTTTACAAAATATCTAATATACCAGTCTCCTTCAGCATGTCCATATTTGTCATTGATATATTTCAAATGATCCAGATCACAGTAGCATATAATTAGATCTTCATCTGTTTTCAGCAATTTTTCCATCTTATCTATAAAGAAATGTCTGTTTCCGATCTGCGTCAGTTCATCTTGATTTGCTTCTACTTCCAGTTCCTGATTATAACGATTCAACATCTTTGCATAAGCTTTTTCTTTTTCTGCTTCCTGTTTTAAACGGGTTTCTCTTTCTTCCAGCTGTTTTGTCATTGTGTTAAATGCATCAGAAAATTCCCCTAAATAAGATACGGTCTGGGAATAGTCTCCTTTTGCAACTTACTTTGCCTGCCAGGTCAAATGTTTCAGGTTCGCATGAATATTTTTAAGATTTTCACATAACAGATTATCTTTTTCTGGGACTTTTACTAAAAGATTCCCTTTAGATATTGCCGCGGAATATTCTTTCATCTCTGTAATTTCCTTCTCCAGAAACTGTAATCCTAGTCCTAATTTCTGAAATGGTTCATCCAGACTTTCGATATCCAATTGTTTTATCTTCGGATCATATAAAATACTTCTGAGGTATTCAAACAGTAATTCACTATTTTTGTCTACCATACATTGAACCTCTATTGATCATTTTCCTCTATTTCTGCATTGAATCTACATACTCTGTCTCCCGTTGCCCAACAATCAATTTCAACTGCTGTATAATTTTTTCCTGAATAGCAAGATAGAATTCCAGAAATAAATCCTTCATCATAGTTGCATACAGTTTCCCCTAATACTGGTAATCCTGAGCAATCTGCATCTTCCGCTACTGTTAGCACGATTTTTCCATTCTCTTCAATTCGAAGCACGCCAATCTTTAATTCCTGAAGCTTTGCCTGTAGTTCACTAACGAACTGATCTAATGGCTGATCCATATTTAACATTTTTTTCGCAAAATATTCTCCCCCTCTACGTCCTGCTTTTCGGAATAGATCTACCTGTACCTCTTTTCCAAATTGCTGTATTAATTCTTCTTTAATAGAATATTCCAATAAACTAATACTGGAAGTTCTTCTCCTAGATTCTCTCTGCTTTCCTCATTATATTGTAAATATTCCTCAAATTGAATCGGCTTCTTATCTGCCAAAAAAATGTTATCTATCATGTCTTATCCCTGACTTTCTTTTATATTTACCCCTCTGTTTTTGCATGATTTTAGTATAACATTTTTGTTTTATGTCTTCAATTAATTCCATTTTGTCTTGTAACGTTTTTCTTATCTTAATCTTACTTATTTATTATAATCATATCTGTTAAATCTATTCAAAAAAAGAAAAAGCAGATATTTTCATATCTACTTTTTCTACATTACACCCAAAGTTCAAAAAGAACCAAACACATACTTCTTATTTTGTGTTATTTTACTTGGTCTTTCACAGTTTCTGCGACAGTTTCCAAATCATTTTGTGTTAACTTCTGCTGAGATTTTACAATAACAATATAATTTTTACCACTTTTTGATGTGATACCACCAAATGCATTATATGCCATCTCATCATTGACTTCTTTCATCATCGGTGTAAAATCTGTATATTTTGTCTCAATGGTATCTCCAATCTCGTATTTATATCCCTTCTCTTCCATAGACATCACTTCATTTGAGATCGTCTCGTCCACATCCTCCTCCATAATTTCCTGAGAAGTTCCTTCACATTTCTGAATCGTTACATTCATTCCATTTACCTGAAAACTGTGATCGGATGCCTTTGTACTAATTCGTTGTTTTAATGCAAATCCTCCTGCTACTGATAAACATAATCCTACAGCTACCAAAAATTTTTTATTAAATACCACTTTTCTCATGACCATATCCTCCATTTTGCTTCAATGGTATTAGTATAACCGATGAGAGAAAAAAATCACTATCATTTTCCTTACATTTTTCTTAAATTATTTTTTTAAATATTTACGAATGTATTGAAAAACATTTCTTTTTTCTTCCGATTTCTTTTTCTGGTTTCTCCTAGCCGTATTCAGAAAATAAATCTGCGAATTAATCGGTGTCTCTCCTTCTTTCCATTTAGAAACATAAGTTCCATCCGAAAGCAATTTCATGGACTGAATATTATCTGCGCGTAACACCTTCATTATTTTTTTCAAACGCTGCTTTAATACTGGATCATAAACTGGACATGCAACCTCCACACGACGTTTTGTATTTCTTGTCATCATATCAGCTGAAGAAATAAAAATTTCCATCTCTTCATCTACACCAAAAGCATAGATCCTAGAATGTTCTAGGAATCTTCCAACAATACTCTCTACCTGAATATTTTCTGTCTTTCCAGGAATTCCTGGGCGAATACAGCAAATACCACGGACTAGCAGGAAAATGGGAACTCCCGCACAAGATGCCTCCGAAAGAGCATCAATGATCTGTCGATCTGTCAGAGAATTCATCTTCATAAAAATACCACAAGGTTGAAAGCTTTCTGCTTTCATTCGTTCTCTATAAATATGTTTTAAGATTCCTTCTTTTAAAGTTGATGGCGAAACGAGAAGGTGTTGATAAGTTCCCTCCAAATTAAAAACAGCCACATTGTTGAAGAATCGTGTAGCATCCTGCCCAATTTCTTTGGATGCTGTCATAAGACTTAAATCTGTATAGATTTTTGATGTACTCTCATTATAATTTCCTGTTCCGATTTGTGTAATATAATAAATTCCTTTATTATTTTTCTTTGTAATTAGACAAACCTTTGAATGTACTTTATAGTCTTCTATTCCATACATCACTTTACATCCAGCCTGTTCCAAAATTTCTGAATAATTAATATTATTTTCTTCATCAAATCTCGCACGAAGTTCCATTAAGACAACAACTTCTTTTCCATTTTCAGCTGCTTCACAAAGATATTTTACAATTTTTGCCTGTTTTGCCAAACGATAAATCGTAATCTTTATAGAAATCGTTTCTTTATCATGCGCGCTTTCCCTCAAAAGCTGTACAAAAGGATCAATGGATTCAAATGGGAAAAACAGAAGTTTATCTCTCTGTAAAATCTGTTTTGTGATAGACTGTCCAGGAATCAGATCACGGTTCAGGGCAGGCCGGAATGGACGATCACATCCTTTTTTTCTTTGTGAATCCGGAACCTTATCAATCAGCGAATAAACATATTTTAAATCCAGCGGTGTACTGCTTTTAAAAACATCATTTTTTGAAATATCTAATTTCTCCATTAAATATTTTTCAATCCATGCATTCCCTTTTTTGTAAAATTCCAATCGAATTGGTTTGAGTCGACTACGCATCCTTATAATCTGACGCATATGTTCCCGATAATCACTTGTATTTTCATAAATTTCATCGTCCGGATTAATATCTGCACTTCTTGTTACACAAAGGATTGTTTTTGCCTCGATCGTATAATTTTCAAAAAGTATATCGCAAAATTCTGCAATCACATCTTCCAGCAAAATAAAACGAAGGCTATGATTATCTTTCATAAAGATCATACGGTCTAAATCTTTTGGCACAGCAATCAATCCAAAAGCTTCTTTTTCCTTTTTCTTTAAAAGCAAGCCAACATGTAAAATTTTATTTTGAATATGCGGAAAAGGATGTTGTTTTCCAATGACAATTGGAGAAAGTACCGGTAAAATCATTACTTCAAAATAGTTCTTTAAATATTTCTTTTCATCTTTTGTGAGATCTGCAAAAGTACACTGCTCAATTCCTATCTTTTTTAATTGCGTTGAAACATTTTCAAAAATCCGATCTTTCATACGATACATAGGTCTCACATGTTCTGATATCTGGATGAGTTGTTCATCCGGTGTCAGATTTGACCGAATATCATGATGATTATCATGAATCAGACTCATTTCATGAATACTTCCAACCCTAACCATAAAAAATTCATCCAGATTATTCGTAAAAATTTCAAGAAATTTTAATCGTTCAAAAATCGGAACGGTTGATTTTCCTGCTTCCGCAAGAACCCTTTCATTAAATTTCAGCCAAGACAACTCTCTATCCTGTGTATAAGAATAATCATAATGTTTTGCCATATTATTCCTCCATCACTCTTTTCTTTAAAAATCCTTCGCGGATTCCGACATCACTGACAAAAATTTCTTCGCTTCCACAAAAATCCATTAACTTTCCAACAATTAAAATTCCTGGAACAATGGTGTGGAGACGATCTGGTTTTCTTTTTAGCATCTGTCTTATAAATTCTTTTTCACTCTCTTCCATCATATGAAGAAGCTCTATCAAATCTTCCCTGAAAAATTTGTTTTCTCTTTTATTTGTCCCAATGAGATCCTGTATCAACATATGTGCTGCTCGAACGGATCCTCCGATTCCAATCATCGTCTTTCTCTGTTGAATTTCTCCATAATTTTGAAGCTGTTCATCGATGACTTTCTGCATCTCCTTGCGTTCTTCCAATGTTGGCAAAATTCCATGCACATATTGACGATAAAGACTAAGAGATCCGATTGGAAGTGATTTATTGCCAAGCACTTTTCCATTGCGAAATCCTACCAGTTCACTACTTCCTCCTCCGACATCAATCATAATTCCTTTCTCCAGATGCATTTCCTGTGAGACTGCATAATAATCAAGATATCCTTCCTCTTCTCCGGAAATCAATTCAATACAAATTCCCGTTTCTTTTTTTACTTTTTTCAGTACTTCTTTTGAATTATCAATATTACGCAGAGATGCCGTTGCAAAATAATACATCTTCTTAATCTGAAATGCCTGTGCTGTTTTTTTAAAACTATTCAATGTCTTGATAAGTTTTTTCACCCCTTAGCTACTTAGCTGTCCGTCTGTTACATATCCTGCTAAACCTGTCATTTTTTTCTTTGAAATTAACTTCTTATAACGTCCCTTTCCAATATCATATAAAACAAGTCTCATCATATTTGATCCAATATCTACAATTCCGGTCTGCATATCCACACTCCTTTTGTTTAGATAAAAATACCCCGGAACAATGTCCGGGGTTATGATGTTATTTAGTAAGCAAATTTTTCTTCAAAGTATGCCTTCAAATCTTCGATTTTTACACGTTCCTGTTCCATAGTATCACGATCACGAACAGTCACTGCCCCATCTTCTAAAGAATCAAAGTCAAAAGTAACACAATATGGTGTACCAATTTCATCCTGTCTACGATAACGTTTTCCGATATTTCCTCTTTCATCGAATTCACAGTTGTACTGTTTTGCTAGCTGTTCATAAACCTTCATAGCACCTTCACTTAATTTCTTTGATAATGGAAGAACTCCAATTTTTACAGGAGCAATCGCAGGATGGAAATGAAGGACAGTTCTTGTATCCCCACCTTCCAGCTCTTCTTCATCATAAGCAGCACATAGGAATGCAAGTGTTACACGGTCTGCTCCTAAAGATGGTTCAATAACATAAGGAAGATATCTTTCCTTCTTTTCATCATCAAAATATGTCAAATCCTCACCAGATGTATTCTGATGTTGTTTTAAATCATAATCTGTTCGGTCTGCAATTCCCCATAATTCACCCCATCCGAATGGGAATAAGAATTCAATATCAGAAGTTGCTTTTGAATAATGAGATAATTCTTCTTTTTCATGATCACGAACTCTCATCTGGTCATCTTTGATTCCCAATGTCTTCAGCCAATTTACACAATAATTTCTCCAATATTCAAACCATTCAAGATCTGTATCTGGCTCACAGAAGAATTCCAGTTCCATCTGTTCAAATTCACGTGTACGGAATGTAAAGTTTCCAGGTGTGATTTCATTACGGAAAGATTTTCCGATCTGTCCGATTCCAAATGGAATTTTCTTTCTAGATGTTCTTTGTACATTTTTGAAGTTTACAAAGATTCCCTGTGCAGTTTCCGGACGAAGATATACTGTACTTTTTGCATCTTCTGTAACTCCCTGAAATGTCTTAAACATCAGGTTAAATTCGCGGATTTCTGTGAAATTTTTCTTACCGCAAGATGGACAACATACATCATTATCTTTGATGAAATTTTCCATCTGTTCTTTTGACCATCCATCAACAGATCCTTCCAGTTCCATACCATGATCCTGCATATAATCTTCAATCAATTTATCTGCGCGAAAACGCTCATGACATTCTTTACAATCCATCAGTGGATCTGAAAAACTTCCAAGATGTCCAGAAGCTACCCATGTCTGTGGATTCATTAAAATCGCACAGTCTACACCAACATTATATGGACTTTCCTGAATAAATTTTTTCCACCATGCACGTTTTACATTGTTTTTTAATTCCACACCCAGATTTCCATAGTCCCATGTATTTGCTAATCCTCCATAGATTTCGGAACCGCTGTATACGAATCCACGAACCTTAGCTAAGTTAACGATTTTCTCCATTGTTAATTTCATAAATGCTTTACCTCTTCGTTCTTTTTGTTTATTATGTTTCATTGTATCTTGTAATGAATATTTTTTCAAGGTATATTTCAGTTTCTAATATTTTAAAGTATCATAATTATACTAATTGAATATTACTTTTTTGTTTCCTTTATATTATAATGCTAATATCAACCATTAGGAGATATGAAGAAAGGGAAATGAACCATGTATCAAATTGATTACACCAATGTTGGTAAACGAATGAAAACTCTGCGTAAACAGGCAGGCTACACACAGGAACAGATTGCTGATGCTCTCGACGTAACCGTTGCATTCATCAGTAACATTGAAAATGATCGTGTTAAGATGAACCTTCGTGTTTTATCTTACTACGCAAAACTCCTGAATGTATCTATTGATTATCTGCTTCGTCCAGAATCTGACGAAAACGACGAAAAAGATAACGTGTTAAACAAAGAAATTCTTCGTCTTTTAGAGAAATTCTCTACTGACGATAAAGAAAAATTTGTAAAAGTACTGCGTATTTTATGTAAATAATATTTTTCATTTCAAAAAAATTATAAAAGCTCCAAGCTGTTGTCTGCTCCTTTTTAACAACAGCTTCGGAGCTTTCTTTTTACTCAATAAATGCAAGCGATTGAAATATGTGCTCAATATGCACTTCAAGAAATGCCTTTATTATTTTTTGAAGTTCTCCAAGGACTTCATTACTTACACGAAAAGTATATAACCTCTCAATCGGTGTGCACAGGATATATTGAAGTGTGTAAAGCGTTGATGGTCCCACCGGAAGCAGATTCTTTTGACAAGAAGTGCATACAACGCCGCCTTCTTGTGGTGAAAATCCAGTTAAGTTTTCTTTTTTTTGACAACGAACACACTGAAATACTTCCATGCCAAGTCCATAAAGCGCCATAATCTTTACTTCATAAACACAACGGATCAGTGCCGGATCAATGGTATTCTTTTCCAGTGCCCTTAAACTTTGATAAAGAAGTTTGAGAATCTCAAATTCATCACTATTTTCTCTTGTCAAGTAAGAGGCAAACTCACAAAAATAACTGGCATAGTAAATCAGATCCAAATCTCTCTTTAATTCTTCAAAATAATGATCCACTTTCGCCCACATTACATTAAAAGAATTTTTTCCCTCATAAAGAGAAAATGTCCCAAATGTAAATGGCTGGCATGCAGCTGCATAAGAACTTGTTGCTTTTTTAGCCCCACGGGCAAAAGCGGAGATTCTTCCCCGCTCTTTTGTGAGTAATACAATCCTTTTATCATATTCTCCAATATTACCGGCCTGTAAAACAAGACCAGTGACCTTGATTTCCTGGCTCATATTTAAACTTCTTTCTTATCATACCCGTAATTCTTCAAAAGAAGATCACTATCTCTCCAGTCTTTCTTTACTTTTACCCAAATCTGAAGATTAATTTTTATATCCAGAAGATTTTCCATCTCCACACGTGCCTGGCTTCCAATTTTTTTCAACATAGATCCCTGTTTTCCAATAATAATTCCCTTATGAGAATCTCTTTCACAGATAATGGTTGCATCAATATCCATGATATGACCATGCCGCCTTGTTTTCATAGAATCAATGACGACAGCAATTCCATGAGGAATTTCCTGACTTAAACAACGAAGGGCCTTTTCACGAATCAACTCTGCACAAATCTGTCGTTCTGGCTGATCTGTAATGGTATCTTCATCAAAATACATCGGACCTTCTTCCAAGTATTTAAAAATAGTATCAATCACATCATCGGTATTTTTGCCTTTTAATGCAGATACCGGAATAATTTCTGCAAAATTGCATACATCTTTATAAGTATTAATTGCTTCAAAAATTTCTTTTTCTTCTACCGTATCAATTTTGTTAATAACAAGGATAATTGGAGTTTTTACTGTGGACAGCTGCTCAATAATATAACGCTCTCCTCCTCCAATAAATGTGCTTGGCTCTACAAGCCATAAGACGACATCAACTTCATTTAATGTACGTTCTGCAACCTTAAGCATATAATCTCCCAGTTTATTTTTTGCACGATTGATTCCTGGGGTATCTAAGAATATGATCTGTCCACGCTCATCGGTATATACCGTCTGAATTCTATTTCTCGTTGTCTGAGGTTTGCTTGAAGTAATTGCAATCTTCTGACCAATAAGACGATTCATCAATGTTGATTTTCCAACGTTTGGCCGACCGATAAATGTTACAAATCCTGATTTAAATTTCTGTGCCATAAATCTTCCTTTCTCTTATAGTATATTTCGAATTTCTTTGAAACAGTCTTTTGCCTGCTCCAATTTTTCTTCATTTCCGATACAGCATCGGTTTCCTTCCTGAACGACAGATGCAATCAATGGTGCAAGTGCTCGAATATCTTCTTTTGTACATCCAAGAACCTGATCTCTATCTTTTTGTAAATCTTCTTCTGTCTTTTGAATCAAATAAGCACTAAAACTTCTTGCCCCCATATCATCTGATCCCATTGGCATATCCATATTGCTGATTGTTCCAATGATATATTTTTTCATATCACGCTCATCTGCATCAAAATCTTTTACATAATCTGCAGCTTTCTCATAAACTTCATAAGATTCTTTTAAATTTGGATCACGATAAGTCACAAACATAGAATCTCCTTGATTTCCAAAGCTACACATGCATCCATAGGCTCCGCCTTTCACTCGAAGCTGAATCCATAAATATTCATAGGAAAAGATCATTTGCAGGACTTTTAATGCGCCTGTGTAAGAATAGCCTTCTGTTATAAAGTTTCCGGCACATGCTGCATACTGAACGCCTCCTGCAGTCGCAAATCCTTCATTTTTCTGCAGGCATGCAATTTCAACTTTTTCTCTGTCTTTACGATCTTCATAAAGACGCGATGCAAAATGTGTAAGTTCTTCTTTCATAATTTCCGGTTTTTCTTCTTTTCCTGTATAACTTACAATCATATTTTGCTTCTGGAAAATTGCTTGCTGTGCCTTTTTCATTCCTGCAATAATCCGATCAGCACAAGCATCAAAGTTTTCATACCATTCTTTGATAGATTCATACATACCAATTCCCTGAATTGCTTCTTTATAAGCTGCATATTTTGAAAAATAAGACATCGCACGATTTGCAGCCGTTTTATGTCCATTCTCTTTCAGCTGAATTTTCAAGTTTGTATAAATTTGTCCAATAATCTCTTTCAAACGTTTTTTATCTTCCAATTTACTCTCAAATACAATCTCCTCCATCAAATCAAAGGCCTTTTTGATGTTTGGGTAAAAACATTTTGTCTTGACCGTAAATAATGGAAGAAATTCATTGTTTTGTTTTGGAAGAACACTCATTGTTGCTGCGATTCCACCAGTCTCAATACTAATATCATTTCCAAGTTCTAGATACGTACGCTTCTGTGTATCCACACCAGTTAACACTTCAGTAAGCAATGCTGCATAAGGGACAAGATCCATTGCTACATAACTCATATCAAAAGTAAGCTTCAAATAGCAAATCTTATTTGTAAAATACTTATGCCATAACACTTTGATATTATCCATTGTTATTTCTTGATTAGAAAATGGTTTTACTTCCTTACGAATATCTTCAATATCAAGAACTGGAATTTTCTCAAGTTCTTCTTTTGTCGAAGGTGTTTCCTGAATTTCTTTCAGACGCTTTGTCTCCTCTGCCAATTTTTTTATTTCTTCACTGTTCAGAGATTCTTTGTATGCTTTTAGAATTTTAGCTTCTTTTTCGTCTTTTTCTTTTTGTAAACCTTTCTTTGGTTTCATTACCACAATAGATTTATGAGGATTATTCAAAAGATATTTTTTTATCAATTCTTCAAAATATCCACTATCCATCTTTTCTCTTAAAATTTCAAAAACCTCATTGGTTTTAATATGAATAAATGGTTTTTCATCATCATAAAGCCAGCTATCATACATCTGAAGTCCATAAATTAAGCCTTTTGGAAAACGTCCAAAGTTTGATTCTTTATATTTAAATTCATAATAATTAAACGCTGCAGTCAAACTTCTTCTTGAAATTCCTTCTTTGGAAATCTTTTCCAAAGTTTCTTCAATAATGCGAATAAAATCAGCTTCCTGACCATCTCTTGCTTCTTGCGCTTCAATGGTAAAGATTGGCTGTTCGATTCCATTATCATAAGAACTTCCTATATCTTTTCCAATACCTGCATCCATTAAAGCTTTTTTCACTGGTGCTCCTGGTGCCCCAAATAAGGCACGATCAAGAATTTGGAATGCCAGATATAATTCACGATCCAAACTGTCTCCAATAACTGCATTATATGCAAAATATGTCTTTCCTTCCTCTGAGTCATTCTCTCCAACTGGATAAAATTCCTCTACATGTTTTGGTTGCTCAAAAGCTTCCTGCGGTTTCCAAGAAGAATCTATTTTCTTTTCTTCATAATTTTTTAATTAATGTTCATGAATAAAATCAAGATAC
>SKEG01000903.1_pt1 | contig 27089 bp, 23 predicted proteins | sample 4826631 | NCBI WGS metagenome assembly SKEG01 (sample SAMN11008815, study PRJNA524170) | human gut metagenome | biome: Human fecal sample; material: Feces; isolation source: fecal sample from pouch patient p26, p34, p50 | host: Homo sapiens | place: Israel: Tel-Aviv | collected 2016-11-02
CCAGCGTACGGCCCACAGAATGATGTCACGCTGAAAATGCCGGCCTTTGAATGGGTTCATGTGCAGCTCCATCAGCAAAAGGGGATGATAAGTTTATCACCACCGACTATTTGCAACAGTGCCCTCTTCATCGTCAGAGTCTCTAATGCTAGGCCTACTAATGATATGATTTCTAATATAGAAATGATTGTCTATATTTATTCCATAATCGAGTCCATCATTGCAAATTGATATGTTATGTATTTTATTCAGTCCCATTATATCGCTATGTGTAGTATCTCCTCTTATAATTGTCGATATTTTCCTTACTAACTCTGAAAAATTACTAACGCACCCCGCACTTCGTAGTTCTTGTTTTGATAAAATTTTACCATTGGAATTTATGCGTCGAAACACTTCGTCAATGTGGTCCTCTGTTGAAGAGTATTCAGATATAGCAAATCTATAGCGAGCAATTAATGTAGAACTTTCGCGGGATAGCACTGGCTCTTTTTGTTGAAGTTTACCACTGTCTTTTAGTTGTTTTGTTAATGCAATGGCATCTAAATTAAAGTATTTACCATTTAATGAAAATCGCTGCTCAATAAAACTCATTAAAGCTTCTAGTCTTTGCATTCCATCAAGGATTTCTCTTTTGTTGTCAATGGAAACAAACAATAGCAAAGGGATAGGGTATTGCTGAGTCATTGATGAAATCAGTGCTGTTTTCTCTTCGAGGGACCATACTAATTTTCTTTGGTATCTTCGATTTATAATTAATTTATCATCCAGATACCACTCGTATAATTCTTCTGCTGTCTTGGAGTCAATATCTAAGTTTTCATTAGCCATTAGATGTATCTCGAGTATTTAGTTAAGAAACTGATAGGTCAGTATTTGCATCAATGTTCATTGAATTTGTATCCGAAGTCAATCTGATGTAGGAACTTCAAAACTGCGCAAAACACGCAAATACGCACAAGAAAGTAGGGCTGCGCTTGGAATTCGGAAAATAAACCACATCAAAACTATTTTTTAGTCAAATGACTTTCAGGAATCGCCAGAATGGCGGGACAACAGCGGTTTTGGTGTCCGAAATCGTACGTTTTCATCCAGTTGCCCCTCAAACCCCATGTTCAAGTCAGAATAGTGGACAGGCGGCCAAGAACTTCGTTCATGATAGTCTCCGGAACCCGTTCGAGTCGTTTTCCGCCCCGTGCTTTCATATCAATTGTCCGGGGTTGATCGCAACGTACAACACCTGTGGTACGTATGCCAACACCATCCAACGACACCGCAAAGCCGGCAGTGCGGGCAAAATTGCCTCCGCTGGTTACGGGCACAACAACAGGCAGGCGGGTCACGCGATTAAAGGCCGCCGGTGTGACAATCAGCACCGGCCGCGTTCCCTGCTGCTCATGACCTGCGGTAGGATCAAGCGAGACAAGCCAGATTTCCCCTCTTTCCATGTCAGATTTCCTCCTGACCAGTCGCCGGTGCATCCAGCCATTCTCGTTCTTCAGCTGATATTTCAGCATTCGGATCACACTGTGCCAGTAGCTCAGCCAGTGAATATTGCGGGCGTCTGTACGGCTCAACAATCAGCCGGCCATTATCAATGACCATGCCAACTTCATTATCTGTACCCAGAGACAGCGCATTCAGCAGTGCCGGTGGGACGGTCAGCATAACTGAGCCGCCAACCCTCTTCAGTCGGGTGGTATGCATTCTTCACCTCCATAAAAGTTATATTTAAATATAACATCCACTAAAAAAACACACCAGGCTTTAACGCACAATGTTTAATAAAAATATAACTTTCAACCAAACAGTAAACCCAGCGTGGTTGCTTCCATATGCAGCAATACCGGCAGCAGCAGGCCACCACTTCTGATCCTGGCCACTGATGTAATCAACCCCACCAGGAACAGTTCTGCCAGTGTCAGCAGGTTCTGATACTGGCTGTGCGCGGCGACGAACAACAACGACGTTATCAGCGCCCCCAGCCACATCGTCCAGCAGTACCGTGAACGGAAGACGTTCAGCATAATCCCCCGGAACAGCGTTTCCTCATTCAACGGGGCAAGGATAAAGATGGTCAGCAACGTCAGGATCACGTCAGGTATGGACTTATCGGCAAAAAGTTTCGTCATAAATGGCTCAGCAGGCAGAGCCAGCGCCTTACCGAGCAGAAATACACCGACATACACCACGGCCATCGCACCGACCAGCCACGGTACGCCAACGTTGCGCAGCTGACCAACGACCGGTAGCGGAGCTATCCAACGGCGGTATACCAGGAAAACACACAGCAGGTACATCAGAACAGTACCATGACTGAAGAACAAATAGTTTTTTCCTGATCCATAAAGCAGAACGGCCTGCTCCATGACAAATCTGGCTCCCCAACTAATGCCCCATGCAGCCAGCATAACCAGCATAAACTGCAGATATTGATTACGTGTTTGAATCATTGCATCGCCTGTAAATTTTTAACTTGTCCTATTTTTGTCATTACCACGTATAGGGGGAACCGCAGAATTCGGAAAAAATCGTACGCTAAGCTAACGGTGTTCTCGTGACAGCTCTTTGACTAGGCTTTCTAAGGCCATTCTGATAGCCCTGACTTCCTGAAAAGCCATGGCTAAAATTTGTGCGGCTAAAAGGGATAACCGATGGTAAAGTAAGTTATCCCTGTCGAGATACTGAAAAGCGTTATCCTCGTTTTTCCCAAAACTGTTTTGCCAGTTCGCTCAGAGCGCTAGTTAACTGAGCGACAGATTTCGCACTTTGCAAATTATTCTGCCCGGTCTGTACATTGGTATCAGCAGCATCGCGTATATTGATAATACTGCGGTTTATGTCTTCACTTACTGCTCCCTGCTGCTCGACCGCAGTCGCTATTTGCGCGTTCATGTCGGTAATTTCGTTAACGCGTTGGCCAATTCCATCAAGAGCTGTAGCTGCTTCCTCTGCGTGAGCTACACTCGTGTGCGCTTGCCGACTACTTTGCTCCATGACTGTAACAGCGGATTGCGCTCGCTCTTGTAGAGCGCTGATCATGCTTTGAATATCCGTTGTCGATTGCTGTGTGCGAGCAGCAAGACTGCGAACCTCATCGGCGACAACAGCAAAACCACGCCCCTGCTCACCAGCACGCGCGGCCTCAATTGCTGCGTTGAGTGCCAACAAATTCGTTTGCTCGGCGATCCCTCGTATAACGTCAAGAACTTTTGATATCTCGTTACTTTGACCTTCAAGCTCATGAATAACCTGAGTGGCTTGCCTAATTTCACCTTCAAGGGCAGTGATTGACTGGCTTGTGTGGGCTACCAGACGCTGGCCAGATGCCGTCTCAGTGTCTGCTCTTCCGGCCGCATCTGCAGCATGCTGTGCATTGCTCGCAACCTCTTGAATGCTTGCCACCATTTGGTTTACTGCCGTTGCTATTTGATCTGTCTCTGCCTGCTGCTCAACTGTAAGTACATTGCTTGACTCAATATCCTTTAGTAGGCCTCGGGTGTGTTCGCTAAGCCGATTTGATGCATCACCTATGCGACCTACTATGGCGCCTGTTTCAGCTTGCATCATTCGTAAAGCAAACTCTATTTGGCCAAACTCATCGGTGCGCCCAGTGTAGAGGGATTGACTTAATGGGTTATTGGAAATATTCCTGGCTCTTTCAACCAGTCTTCCAAGAGGAGAGAGAATAGCCAAAACACTAACAGAGCTTAAGCTTCCTGACATTAAAGTGGCTAACAATAAGCTGCTTATTGATGTATCAGTAAGCATGCCGGCAGCCATTGCGCTTGATATAATACTACCCCATATGAGCAAGAGTATTTTCACGGAAAAGCTAGCAGCCAATTTCGGCCTCGCGGCCTTCCCGCTTCTCAATTGAGCATATAATTTTTCCGCAGCCAAAACCTGCTCAGGTTCAGGCTTGGTCCTTACAGACTGGTATTCAACAATCGAACCATTCTTAGCTATTGGCGTTACATAAGCACTTACCCAATAGTGGTCGCCATTTTTACAGCGATTTTTTACTAGCCCCATCCATGAGCGGCCAGATTTTAATGTACTCCACATATGCTCAAATGCAGCAGGCGGCATATCTGGGTGTCTTACGATGTTGTGAGGCTGGCCTAATAGTTCTTCCTCAGTGAAACCACTGATTTTAATGAAGTCAGGATTAACGTACGTGATATGGCTTTGAGGGGAGGTAGTCGAAAGAATATTGGCATCTTTTGGGAGTTCTAAGTTTCGACCCGTCACTGGTAAATTCTGGCGCATAAGAACCTCAAGGGTTGGCTGTTTTATTTTATTGTTTTCGGCATTAAGCCCAATTTCTTGAGCGTTACGATAAAGCTAGCATGGAAACGATAGGTGCAAGCAAGTTAAGGGTTGCATCGCGCATGTCAATCTAGGCTATACCCTAACTTGATGTCAGGCAGGGCCGCGCCGCTTCGTCAGAATAGAGTCTGCTTTCCCATTTTTTGACACATGCCCGCGAAGGTTATAGATTTCAGCCTGACAGAAATGGGCTTTGAGGCACAACGGAACAGAAAGTGCACTTAAGCCGCCTTCAACCAAGGAGACATCGTGCAGGGGCACCGCATCGGCTACGTCCGGGTCAGCAGCTTTGACCAGAACCCGGAACGCCAGCTGGAACAAACCCAGGTGAGCAAGGTGTTCACCGACAAGGCATCGGGCAAGGACACCCAGCGCCCCCAGCTCGAAGCGCTGCTGAGCTTCGTCCGCGAAGGCGATACAGTGGTGGTGCACAGCATGGATCGGCTGGCCCGCAACCTCGATGACCTGCGTCGCTTGGTACAGAAGCTGACTCAGCGCGGCGTGCGCATCGAGTTCCTGAAGGAGGGCCTGGTGTTCACTGGCGAGGACTCGCCGATGGCCAACCTGATGCTGTCGGTGATGGGGGCCTTCGCTGAGTTCGAGCGCGCCCTGATCCGCGAGCGGCAGCGTGAGGGCATCGCCTTGGCCAAGCAGCGTGGCGCGTACCGGGGCCGCAAGAAAGCCCTGTCCGATGAGCAGGCTGCTACCCTGCGGCAGCGAGCGACGGCCGGCGAGCCCAAGGCGCAGCTTGCCCGCGAGTTCAACATCAGCCGGGAAACCCTCTACCAGTACCTCCGCACGGACGACTGACACATGCCGCGTCGCTTGATCCTCTCGGCCACGGAGCGGGACACCCTGCTTGCGCTGCCGGAAAGCCAGGATGACCTGATCCGCTACTACACCTTCAACGACTCCGACCTGTCGCTGATCCGCCAGCGACGCGGCGACGCCAACCGCCTCGGCTTCGCCGTGCAGCTCTGCCTGCTGCGCTACCCCGGTTACGCGCTGGGAACCGACAGCGAGCTGCCCGAGCCGGTCATCCTGTGGGTGGCGAAGCAAGTCCAGGCCGAGCCGGCGAGCTGGGCAAAGTACGGCGAGCGCGACGTGACCCGTCGCGAGCATGCCCAGGAACTGCGCACCTACCTGCAACTGGCCCCGTTCGGCCTGTCCGACTTCCGCGCCCTGGTGCGCGAGCTAACCGAGCTGGCCCAGCAGACCGACAAAGGCTTGCTGCTGGCCGGTCAGGCCCTGGAGAGCCTACGGCAGAAACGACGCATCCTGCCGGCGCTGAGCGTGATTGACCGGGCCTGCTCGGAAGCCATTGCGCGAGCCAATCGGCGGGTCTACCGCGCCCTGGTCGAACCACTCACGGACTCGCATCGGGCCAAGCTGGACGAGCTGTTGAAGCTCAAGGCCGGCAGCAGCATCACCTGGTTGACCTGGCTGCGCCAGGCACCGCTGAAACCCAACTCTCGGCACATGCTGGAACACATCGAGCGGCTGAAGACATTTCAGTTGGTGGACTTGCCCGAAGGCCTGGGCCGGCACATCCACCAGAACCGCCTGCTCAAGCTGGCCCGCGAGGGTGGGCAGATGACGCCCAAAGACCTCGGTAAGTTCGAGCCGCAGCGCCGCTACGCGACCCTGGCCGCCGTGGTGCTGGAGAGCACCGCGACCGTGATCGATGAGCTGGTCGATCTGCATGACCGCATCCTGGTCAAGCTGTTCAGCGGCGCGAAGCACAAGCATCAGCAGCAGTTCCAGAAGCAGGGCAAGGCGATCAACGACAAGGTGCGCCTGTACTCCAGGATCGGCCAGGCGCTGCTGGAAGCGAAGGAAAGCGGCAGCGACCCCTATGCCGCCATCGAGGCGGTGATTCCCTGGGACGAGTTCACCGAGAGCGTCAGCGAGGCCGAGCTGCTGGCCCGGCCGGAAGGCTTCGACCACCTGCACCTGGTCGGCGAGAACTTCGCCACCCTGCGCCGTTACACGCCGGCCTTGCTGGAGGTGCTGGAACTGCGCGCCGCGCCGGCCGCGCAAGGCGTGCTGGCAGCCGTGCAGACCCTGCGTGAGATGAACGCCGACAACCTGCGCAAGGTGCCGGCCGATGCACCCACGGCCTTCATCAAGCCGCGCTGGAAGCCGCTGGTGATCACCCCGGAAGGCCTCGACCGGAAATTCTACGAAATCTGCGCCCTGTCCGAGCTGAAGAACGCCCTGCGCTCCGGCGACATCTGGGTCAAGGGCTCGCGGCAGTTCCGCGACTTCGACGACTACCTGCTGCCGGCCGAGAAGTTCGCCGCACTCAAGCGCGAGCAGGCCCTGCCCCTGGCGATCAACCCGAACAGCGACCAGTACCTGGAAGAGCGTTTGCAGCTGCTGGACGAGCAGTTGGCCACCGTCACCCGCCTGGCCAAGGACAACGAGCTGCCCGATGCCATCCTCACCGAGTCAGGGCTGAAAATCACCCCGCTGGATGCGGCGGTGCCGGATCGGGCGCAGGCGCTGATCGACCAAACCAGCCAGTTACTGCCGCGCATCAAGATCACCGAACTGCTGATGGACGTGGACGACTGGACGGGCTTCAGCCGCCACTTCACCCACTTGAAGGACGGGGCCGAGGCCAAAGACAGGACGTTGCTGCTGTCCGCAATCCTCGGTGATGCGATCAACCTCGGGCTGACCAAGATGGCCGAGTCGAGCCCCGGCCTGACCTACGCCAAGCTGTCCTGGCTGCAAGCCTGGCACATCCGCGACGAAACCTATTCGGCGGCCTTGGCCGAGCTGGTCAACCACCAGTATCGCCACGCCTTTGCCGCCCACTGGGGCGACGGCACGACCTCATCCTCCGATGGCCAGCGCTTCCGCGCGGGTGGCCGGGGCGAGAGCACCGGGCACGTCAACCCGAAGTACGGTAGCGAGCCGGGACGGCTGTTCTATACCCATATCTCCGACCAGTACGCGCCGTTCAGCACCCGCGTGGTGAATGTCGGCGTCCGCGATTCCACCTATGTGCTCGACGGCCTGCTGTACCACGAGTCCGACCTGCGGATCGAGGAGCACTACACCGACACGGCCGGCTTCACCGATCACGTCTTTGCCCTGATGCACCTGCTAGGCTTCCGCTTCGCGCCGCGCATCCGCGACCTCGGCGAAACCAAGCTGTACGTGCCGCAGGGCGTGCAAGCCTACCCGACGTTGCGCCCGCTGATCGGCGGCACCCTGAACATCAAGCACGTGCGTGCCCACTGGGACGACATCCTGCGCCTGGCCAGCTCGATCAAGCAGGGCACCGTCACCGCCTCGCTGATGCTGCGCAAGCTCGGCAGCTACCCGCGCCAGAACGGACTGGCCGTGGCCCTGCGCGAGCTGGGCCGGATCGAGCGCACGCTGTTCATCCTGGACTGGCTGCAAAGTGTTGAACTGCGCCGCCGCGTGCATGCCGGCCTGAACAAAGGTGAGGCGCGCAACTCGCTGGCCAGGGCGGTGTTCTTCAACCGCCTTGGGGAAATCAGGGATCGGAGCTTCGAGCAGCAGCGCTACCGGGCCAGCGGCCTCAACCTGGTGACGGCGGCTATCGTGCTGTGGAACACGGTGTACCTGGAACGCGCCACCCAGGGGTTGGTCGAGGCCGGCAAGCCGGTGGACGGCGAGCTGCTGCAATTCCTGTCGCCGCTGGGCTGGGAGCACATCAACCTAACCGGCGATTACGTCTGGCGGCAGAGCCGCAGACTGGAAGACGGGAAGTTTCGGCCCTTACGGATGCCCGGAAAACCTTAGCGTACGATTTTTTCCGAATTCTGCGGGCTCCCCTATCTCATCTGCGCAAGGCAGAACGTGAAGACGGCCGCCCTGGACCTCGCCCGCGAGCGCCAGGCGCACGAGGCCGGCGCGCGGACCCGCGCCACGGCCCACGAGCGGACGCCGCAGCAGGAGCGCCAGAAGGCCGCCAGAGAGGCCGAGCGCGGCCGTGAGGCTTGGACGCTAGGGCAGGGCATGAAAAAGCCCGTAGCGGGCTGCTACGGGCGTCTGACGCGGTGGAAAGGGGGAGGGGATGTTGTCTACATGGCTCTGCTGTAGTGAGTGGGTTGCGCTCCGGCAGCGGTCCTGATCAATCGTCACCCTTTCTCGGTCCTTCAACGTTCCTGACAACGAGCCTCCTTTTCGCCAATCCATCGACAATCACCGCGAGTCCCTGCTCGAACGCTGCGTCCGGACCGGCTTCGTCGAAGGCGTCTATCGCGGCCCGCAACAGCGGCGAGAGCGGAGCCTGTTCAACGGTGCCGCCGCGCTCGCCGGCATCGCTGTCGCCGGCCTGCTCCTCAAGCACGGCCCCAACAGTGAAGTAGCTGATTGTCATCAGCGCATTGACGGCGTCCCCGGCCGAAAAACCCGCCTCGCAGAGGAAGCGAAGCTGCGCGTCGGCCGTTTCCATCTGCGGTGCGCCCGGTCGCGTGCCGGCATGGATGCGCGCGCCATCGCGGTAGGCGAGCAGCGCCTGCCTGAAGCTGCGGGCATTCCCGATCAGAAATGAGCGCCAGTCGTCGTCGGCTCTCGGCACCGAATGCGTATGATTCTCCGCCAGCATGGCTTCGGCCAGTGCGTCGAGCAGCGCCCGCTTGTTCCTGAAGTGCCAGTAAAGCGCCGGCTGCTGAACCCCCAACCGTTCCGCCAGTTTGCGTGTCGTCAGACCGTCTACGCCGACCTCGTTCAACAGGTCCAGGGCGGCACGGATCACTGTATTCGGCTGCAACTTTGTCATGCTTGACACTTTATCACTGATAAACATAATATGTCCACCAACTTATCAGTGATAAAGAATCCGCGCGTTCAATCGGACCAGCGGAGGCTGGTCCGGAGGCCAGACGTGAAACCCAACAGACCCCTGATCGTAATTCTGAGCACTGTCGCGCTCGACGCTGTCGGCATCGGCCTGATTATGCCGGTGCTGCCGGGCCTCCTGCGCGATCTGGTTCACTCGAACGACGTCACCGCCCACTATGGCATTCTGCTGGCGCTGTATGCGTTGATGCAATTTGCCTGCGCACCTGTGCTGGGCGCGCTGTCGGATCGTTTCGGGCGGCGGCCGGTCTTGCTCGTCTCGCTGGCCGGCGCTGCTGTCGACTACGCCATCATGGCGACGGCGCCTTTCCTTTGGGTTCTCTATATCGGGCGGATCGTGGCCGGCATCACCGGGGCGACTGGGGCGGTAGCCGGCGCTTATATTGCCGATATCACTGATGGCGATGAGCGCGCGCGGCACTTCGGCTTCATGAGCGCCTGTTTCGGGTTCGGGATGGTCGCGGGACCTGTGCTCGGTGGGCTGATGGGCGGTTTCTCCCCCCACGCTCCGTTCTTCGCCGCGGCAGCCTTGAACGGCCTCAATTTCCTGACGGGCTGTTTCCTTTTGCCGGAGTCGCACAAAGGCGAACGCCGGCCGTTACGCCGGGAGGCTCTCAACCCGCTCGCTTCGTTCCGGTGGGCCCGGGGCATGACCGTCGTCGCCGCCCTGATGGCGGTCTTCTTCATCATGCAACTTGTCGGACAGGTGCCGGCCGCGCTTTGGGTCATTTTCGGCGAGGATCGCTTTCACTGGGACGCGACCACGATCGGCATTTCGCTTGCCGCATTTGGCATTCTGCATTCACTCGCCCAGGCAATGATCACCGGCCCTGTAGCCGCCCGGCTCGGCGAAAGGCGGGCACTCATGCTCGGAATGATTGCCGACGGCACAGGCTACATCCTGCTTGCCTTCGCGACACGGGGATGGATGGCGTTCCCGATCATGGTCCTGCTTGCTTCGGGTGGCATCGGAATGCCGGCGCTGCAAGCAATGTTGTCCAGGCAGGTGGATGAGGAACGTCAGGGGCAGCTGCAAGGCTCACTGGCGGCGCTCACCAGCCTGACCTCGATCGTCGGACCCCTCCTCTTCACGGCGATCTATGCGGCTTCTATAACAACGTGGAACGGGTGGGCATGGATTGCAGGCGCTGCCCTCTACTTGCTCTGCCTGCCGGCGCTGCGTCGCGGGCTTTGGAGCGGCGCAGGGCAACGAGCCGATCGCTGATCGTGGAAACGATAGGCCTATGCCATGCGGGTCAAGGCGACTTCCGGCAAGCTATACGCGCCCTAGGAGTGCGGTTGGAACGTTGGCCCAGCCAGATACTCCCGATCACGAGCAGGACGCCGATGATTTGAAGCGCACTCAGCGTCTGATCCAAGAACAACCATCCTAGCAACACGGCGGTCCCCGGGCTGAGAAAGCCCAGTAAGGAAACAACTGTAGGTTCGAGTCGCGAGATCCCCCGGAACCAAAGGAAGTAGGTTAAACCCGCTCCGATCAGGCCGAGCCACGCCAGGCCGAGAACATTGGTTCCTGTAGGCATCGGGATTGGCGGATCAAACACTAAAGCTACTGGAACGAGCAGAAGTCCTCCGGCCGCCAGTTGCCAGGCGGTAAAGGTGAGCAGAGGCACGGGAGGTTGCCACTTGCGGGTCAGCACGGTTCCGAACGCCATGGAAACCGCCCCCGCCAGGCCCGCTGCGACGCCGACAGGATCTAGCGCTGCGTTTGGTGTCAACACCAACAGCGCCACGCCCGCAGTTCCGCAAATAGCCCCCAGGACCGCCATCAATCGTATCGGGCTACCTAGCAGAGCGGCAGAGATGAACACGACCATCAGCGGCTGCACAGCGCCTACCGTCGCCGCGACCCCGCCCGGCAGGCGGTAGACCGAAATAAACAACAAGCTCCAGAATAGCGAAATATTAAGTGCGCCGAGGATGAAGATGCGCATCCACCAGATTCCCGTTGGAATCTGTCGGACGATCATCACGAGCAATAAACCCGCCGGCAACGCCCGCAGCATCGCGACCGTCATCGGTGAGAAGTTCGGCAGGTATTGGGTGGTGACAATGTAGGTGCTGCCCCAAATGGCAGGTGCTATCGCTGTGAACAATAAATCGGGCGTGCGTAATGACATGCGATTACAAGACCTCCGCTACGGCGATGGGTTTTTGAGAGTTGCAGGCGCCGCGATGACCGCACCCTGACTTGGACTGGCCCTGCCTCGCACCAATCCACCTGCGGCTATGGCCGCGATCATGCGAGGCCCGAAAATTACACGACCTGTACACGTCCGCCGAACCCGGAACGCAACAGAGCTTCGTGGGCATCCCGATCCGGGTCGTAGCAGCAGTCCTGGACCAAACGCACGTCGTAGTCCGCATCACTAGCCCAGGCGACGCTTGAAAGAACAACGCCGGTGGTGCTTATCCCGGCCATGACAAGCGTGCTTACGCCGCGCGTCCGAAGGTCGGCGTCGAGCGCCGTGCCATAAAAGACGCTGGCTCGCGGACATGCATAGAAAAGGTCGCCCCGTTCGATCGCAAGCCCTTCGACGGGCAGACCGGTGCGAAATCGTCCGCTCGGGAGATACGGTGAGATTTGGCGATTCGTCGCCGGCGGCGCATGTTCATACTCTTCGCCGAGCGAAAAGTTGGGGAACAGCACGGGCCGGCCGCGCAAGGCGTGCTGGCAGCCGTGCAGACCCTGCGTGAGATGAACGCCGACAACCTGCGCAAGGTGCCGGCCGATGCACCCACGGCCTTCATCAAGCCGCGCTGGAAGCCGCTGGTGATCACCCCGGAAGGCCTCGACCGGAAATTCTACGAAATCTGCGCCCTGTCCGAGCTGAAGAACGCCCTGCGCTCCGGCGACATCTGGGTCAAGGGCTCGCGGCAGTTCCGCGACTTCGACGACTACCTGCTGCCGGCCGAGAAGTTCGCCGCACTCAAGCGCGAGCAGGCCCTGCCCCTGGCGATCAACCCGAACAGCGACCAGTACCTGGAAGAGCGTTTGCAGCTGCTGGACGAGCAGTTGGCCACCGTCACCCGCCTGGCCAAGGACAACGAGCTGCCCGATGCCATCCTCACCGAGTCAGGGCTGAAAATCACCCCGCTGGATGCGGCGGTGCCGGATCGGGCGCAGGCGCTGATCGACCAAACCAGCCAGTTACTGCCGCGCATCAAGATCACCGAACTGCTGATGGACGTGGACGACTGGACGGGCTTCAGCCGCCACTTCACCCACTTGAAGGACGGGGCCGAGGCCAAAGACAGGACGTTGCTGCTGTCCGCAATCCTCGGTGATGCGATCAACCTCGGGCTGACCAAGATGGCCGAGTCGAGCCCCGGCCTGACCTACGCCAAGCTGTCCTGGCTGCAAGCCTGGCACATCCGCGACGAAACCTATTCGGCGGCCTTGGCCGAGCTGGTCAACCACCAGTATCGCCACGCCTTTGCCGCCCACTGGGGCGACGGCACGACCTCATCCTCCGATGGCCAGCGCGGCCGCGCGGGTGGCCGGGGCGAGAGCACCGGGCACGTCAACCCGAAGTACGGTAGCGAGCCGGGACGGCTGTTCTATACCCATATCTCCGACCAGTACGCGCCGTTCAGCACCCGCGTGGTGAATGTCGGCGTCCGCGATTCCACCTATGTGCTCGACGGCCTGCTGTACCACGAGTCCGACCTGCGGCTCGAGGAGCACTACACCGACACGGCCGGCTTCACCGATCACGGCTTTGCCCTGATGCACCTGCTAGGCTTCCGCTTCGCGCCGCGCCTCCGCGACCTCGGCGAAACCAAGCCGTACGTGCCGCAGGGCGTGCAAGCCTACCCGACGTTGCGCCCGCTGATCGGCGGCACCCTGAACATCAAGCACGTGCGTGCCCACTGGGACGACATCCTGCGCCTGGCCAGCTCGATCAAGCAGGGCACCGTCACCGCCTCGCTGATGCTGCGCAAGCTCGGCAGCTACCCGCGCCAGAACGGACTGGCCGTGGCCCTGCGCGAGCTGGGCCGGATCGAGCGCACGCTGTTCATCCTGGACTGGCTGCAAAGTGTTGAACTGCGCCGCCGCGTGCATGCCGGCCTGAACAAAGGTGAGGCGCGCAACTCGCTGGCCAGGGCGGTGTTCTTCAACCGCCTTGGGGAAATCAGGGATCGGAGCTTCGAGCAGCAGCGCTACCGGGCCAGCGGCCTCAACCTGGTGACGGCGGCTATCGTGCTGTGGAACACGGTGTACCTGGAACGCGCCACCCAGGGGTTGGTCGAGGCCGGCAAGCCGGTGGACGGCGAGCTGCTGCAATTCCTGTCGCCGCTGGGCTGGGAGCACATCAACCTAACCGGCGATTACGTCTGGCGGCAGAGCCGCAGACTGGAAGACGGGAAGTTTCGGCCCTTACGGATGCCCGGAAAACCTTAGCGTACGATTTTTTCCGAATTCTGCGGGCTCCCCTATTAGTGCTAGGTTAGCATAATAAACAAAGCAAACATGAAAGGAACGATGATGCTCAGCCAGCTTAACTTGCGTTTTCACAAAAAACTGATCGAGGCGCTGAAAGTGCGTGCCGGTCGCGAAAATACTTCGGTCAACCCCCTAGCCGAACGCTTCCTTGATGATGGCCTGAAAACGGTCGCGCCCGGCGACGGGTATTTTCAGCTTATTGCCGATCCGGAGGCCACAGTCCGGCAGCTGTACCGGCACATCATTCTTGGCCAGACCTTCGGCACGTCAGCGTTCTCCCGCGACGAGTTGCGTTTTATGCTGGCTCATACCCGGGAAGCCTTCCTGCGCGGGCATAACAGGCTGGCCACCCTGCCGGCTCTGGGCACGCTGCTCGATATCACCCATGACCTGCTGGCCTGGCAGATAGAGCATGAGCGTCCGGTGGATGGCCACTACCTGAAGGGGATCTTCCGCCTGGCAGGAAAAAACTGGACGGAAGAGTTTGACCGGTTCCTGGCAGATCTGCGTCCTGTTGTGGATCAGATGTATGCCGAGCACCTGCTGCGCCCGCTGGCGAGCGGCTGCTTTGAACTTACGGAGGTTCCAGACGCGGTCCTGGCGGAAATTTTTACCCTGCCGCGGCTGAATACCATATTTCCCCTAGTCCTGCGCGGGCTGGACTGGACTACAGACAAAGCCACAGCCCTCGCACAGGATCTGCGCCCGGTGATCCCGGTCGTGACGGAAACCGTCGAAGCCGGCACGCTTCGCCTCGATATCCGCATTGACGGCCAGCATCCCGGCGAGCGTCCGGGTGCCTGGTACAATACACCCCGTCTGCACCTGCTCATCACCGGCCAGGATTTTGTGGTGCCGTACGGCTGGGAAGTATTCTCTGAACTGCTGGGCCTGTTCACGCTTTATGCCCGTCATCCTGAAGCTCTGGCACACGGCCATCAGGGCGAGCATGTAATGCTCTCTCCACCCGGACACGTAACGGCAGAGGGATTCTTCGGAATAGACGGCCTGCGGATTTTTATGCCGGCAGAGGCCTTTGAGGAACTGGTAAGTGAGCTCACGGTGAAATGCCAGGAAGGCCCCCTGGCGAAAGCCCTGACCGGCCTGCGCTGTCTGTACGGGGATTTGTGATATGAGTGATGTCAGAGAACAGCATATGGATGGCAACGATAGTCCTATCACAAAGATGGAAGAAGATCGTTACGGTTTCGGTATCCTAGCGGAAAAACTTGCACACAGCATCGTCAGTATGGACAGAAATATCAGTACGGTGATCGGTATCGAAGGGAAATGGGGAGCAGGTAAAACCAGCCTGCTAAATCTGTTGCTGGAAAAAATGGTTCCGCTTATCCCACCAAAAACTCACGTCCTGAAAATTTCCCCCTGGCTCAGTTCCTCCGGGAAATGTACCGTCGACAGTCTGCTCACACCGGTGGCTGCAATCCTTGATGAGGAGGACGCAAAGGAATTGTGCTGGTTGCACAGAAAGTACCGCCAGCTGCGGAAAAAAACGTCCCCTCTCGCCAACGACATGCTTCGTTACGCACAACAGGCGTCCGGCCAGATAGCACCACTGGCAGAGTTCGCTGGTAACTGGATTCCCGGTGCAGGTTTTGTCGCCAGTGGTCTGAAAACGGTTTCTTCCACGAATCTGTCTGCCCGGCGGAAAACCACCGCCGAATTGAGAGATGAGATAGAAAATAAAATGACCCATCTGAAAGTCAATTTTATTGTGGTGCTCGACGATCTTGACAGACTGGAACCAGCCCAGGCCGTCGAAGTGCTGCGCCTGATTCGCTCCGTGGCGGACTTTTCCGGATTTCACTATGTCATGTGCTACGATCCCATAGTACTCGGCCATGCCATTGAGCACGGGCTGGGAGTAACCGACGGCAGAGCCTACCTCCAGAAAATTATCCCGCTTTCATTCAGTATTCCACTACCGGAGTCTTTCGATCTCCGGCGGGAGTTCCTGGCCGGCGCCGTGAAACTCTATACCTACGTTAATGGCGCACCACCTGATTTCGCTCTGTATCGGGATCTAAAATCCGTTACTGAACACTTCGGGGCTGCCCTGACTACCCCCCGGGAAGTCAGGCTGGTACTGAATAGCCTGACATTTCGCTACGGAAGCATCCGGGAACACGTCTGGTTCCCGGACCTCTGTCTGCTGCAACTACTCCGGGTTACGTTACCCGATCTGTATCTCTGGGTAGAACGCTACTTAACTGAATACGCTGTTTTCGCCTCCAAAATCGGATCGGCTTTGGCTCGGAAGAAAGACGCTCTGACGTCAGAACTACAAAAATTACTCTCCGAATTACCTCCTGTGTCAACGTTGTCCGTGACCGAACTTGCTAAATGGTTGCCCGGAATCGAGGAAGAGAAAGAGGGCAATATTGTTCTCTTCAAACTATATCCAGAACAGCACCAAACGGAACATGACACAAACAGAAGACTTCGTAGTGTTTTTTACTGGCGCTTTTATTTTGCTTTTACTGCCCCGGGGGATGTCCGTTCGCCAGACTTTTTCAACCGGTTGCTCATGTTGGCAGGCGATCCTGACCGTCAGCGTGAGCTAAGCGAACTTCTCTTGGGTGAGCTGGAAGAAGCAGGTTTATCCTCACTGACATGGTTTGAACACATTATTAGCAGGCTCACCATGGAAATGCTCTCCCAGGCAACTCCCGCACAATGCTTGGGATTACTACGCTTTATATTCATTAATGGCACAAAGATCTCCAGGTATTATCGACAGCGCGGTGGGCTCATGAGACTGGAGTCGGTAGGGTTGACAGATCTGGCGGACAGGCTTTTTCAACTTATCCCTAAGGCCAGCGCCAAAGAGGGTATCGACTGTTTGAGTCGTGCCCTGCAAGATCAGCAGGCGTTCAGCTGGGCCATAACATATCTTCGTCATCTTCTCTGGCAAAATGGTCTGGTCGGTACGCGCCCCATACCACAGGATAAAAGGATACTCGGTGATGATGATTTAAGACATTTGTGTCAACAGGCTGCAGAATGGCTGGAAAATCCAGATAACCAAGAAGTGATTCTGGCGAATGGGGAACTGAATGATTTGGTGTATGCCTGGCAGGAAATCAGCACCACCAAATCTGTTGCGGCGTGGCTAACCTCAGTAACAACCGACAAGGATGATGTTTTTCTCAAGATCCTGCTGCGGCTGCATTATGACGGTATCCGGACTAATATTGGCCATTACCAGGGACTGAAGCTTAGTAGCCTGGGTGAATTCTTTGGCGGAGAAGAATATATTCTGAAGAGATTAGCTAAAATTGAAGCTAAAGGGCAGTGGACTGAACTGACCAGTAAGGTAAGGAAAGCTATCGAACTCGACTCTCCAGGCATTCCCCGATAATCACTATATCTGCTCAGGAAAGAGCAACCGAGAAAACCAACTAAGCTAAGGCGGATTGTATACTTCTCCATACGCTGTCTCATAGGCCCATAGCGGGCCTTTTTTTATAAAATGAACAGAATCAGGCGATAAACGCCTTTTCTTTATCAAAAAGAACACCGACATACGCCAGTTCGCTCAGCAGTTTGCGTTTCCATCCACCATGTTCATCAAGCTCAGTATAAAGTACGCCTGCGAGATCGGAAGGTATTTGATATCCTCCTTCTTGAGAAAAAGCACTTTCCCGCTACCAAGTTTACAGGGTGCTCGCTAAATCATCATCATACCTGACCAGACCTTCCTCGCAGGCTGTTTCGAGTAAGGGACTTATTTTCTGGGGTTTCTCAGTCACAAAAGTAACTTGATATTTAGTGTTAGCGCCAGTTCTGAGTGTCGCGACAGCGTTTTCACCTTTTCACATAGCCATCTTTCCAGGGATTTCAGTCGCGGAGCAGTTCAGTTCTTTAACTGAGAATACGCTCATATCGCGAACGGAATGCTTTTTCACCACCTTCCATTTGCCGACAAATAAGTGCCTTCATCGGCGTCTCCTGAAGCGATCCACAAAGTCCCGGATACAGACCTGTACGATCATGTTTCATACTGATAACGTATTCCGCATCACCATTCACCACGATCGGTGCAGAATGAGACACGATAATCAGCTGCCGGCGTTTCTTATTCGACATGATGGCAGGGATCACCCCCGAGCTCAGCATCAAGCAGTCCAGGTCGTCCTCCGGCTGATCGAGCAGAAGTGGATCGGTGCCATAAGACAACAGGAATTGCAGCATGCTCGCTCCTTTTTGTCCTGGGGAAGCAGAAGAAATGTCTTCCATCTGCCCTCCGGGAGTCCGATAACGGATGTGAATGCCGTCATCCGGATACCAGCATTGCAGGGCATCAAGCTGTCCGTCATTCAACGCCTTAAGACGATTTCTGAAGGTACCATGAAGCCCCCCCCCAACCCCAGTATCCTCGGAGCGGATAGCAAAGTGCAACGCTTTAAGTTCATCCAGTAACGCATATTTCCTCTCCGTTGCGGCCGGCAACGGAGAGAACGGACGCTCACTGATGAAATCGTAAAGCAACCCACTTTCGTTATCGTGATCGTAGATACGTTCGACAAAACTGCTGATGCCGGTAACAGCCTGATAGTCAGCCAGAATATCCTCATGGGGCGCGCAAAGAGGCAGAATCTTGATGTCCAGATCGCTAAGTGACAGAGAAGACAAGAATGCCTTTCGGTTTTCTGTCAACGCCATCCGATGAGTGCGCATTTCAGCCAGCAACTGCTCCGAACGAGCCACCGAGGTGGTGATCATTCCATCAAGGCCGTCGTAGTTTTTAAGCTCATTCTTCAACGACTCACAACGCTCCATCAGCTCGTTAAGTACATCCGGATTAAGTCCCTGAGCCCGCAGAGCAACAGCCTCATGCTCAACATTCACCTCCTGATCACGAACGGTTTCCCCGAGAGTTACAAAAGGATTATCTGCCCTGACGGCGCTAAGTTCAGTGGCACATTCTGTCAGAAGGGCGTGGAGACGCTGGCCATAATTTTGTTGTACGGACGACAGGTGCGTCATAAATACCGCCAGCGACTCGGACGGTGCCAACGGAGTTACTGAAACCGGCAGAGGTTCCTCCAACAACGCCAGCAGGGCCGCAATACGTTGCTCATATAACTCAAGGGAGGTGGTTGCTGCTGACAGTTCAGCCCGGGCTACAGCCAGTCTGGTGCAAACTGGATAGTATGCACTTGACTGCAACTGACTGACGGCGCGTTCAGCATCGGATAACTCCCCCTGCAGCGCCCCCGCACTCACCTTCCTAGCCAGATAGCCACGCAGCGTAATTTGCTCATTTAGATAATCCCTTTCCAGCTGATCCCAACGTTCTTTCCAAGCCCGTTTGTTGACAACCGGACTCTCGTCACAAACGCGCAAGAATGCTCCGGAGTCTGAGGCCAGTTCATAAAGCATTTTCTGGCTGTAGATCGAGAGTGGAAAACGGTCGGCCGACCAGTGACTGTCAGGAACCCATTCTCCTTCGCTGAAAATATGTAAGTCATGGTTACCATCAGGCCGCCAGCTAAGTCTGAAATCAGTGCCGTCTTTGCGGTACACACATTCAATGAAGGAGTCAGCATCCATTCCCCCCCCTATTCGACTGAACTGTTCCAGCTTTTTACTCTGCCCCTGGGTTAATCCTTCGTTTTTTCGCATAGCAAGACGAATGCTTTCGATGAGCGTAGATTTACCGCTACCTCGGGAGCCAATAACGGCGTTATAAAACGGACTGAATTCCACAATAGCTGCCTCCTGCTCAGCAGGACGACAGTGGCGGGTTCTGAACTTCAGGCTACGCAGATGTGAAGCCGGATTCTCTGGCGGTTTTTTGTCAAACAATACGCAATTCTCCGGATCGAGCAATGCATGCTTGAGACCGTAGAAATCAGGTGAAGACATCTTCAGCCAACAGGTTCGTACACCTGCATTATCAGTATGATGTGCATCAGAGCCCCGAAGCCACGGTAGATCCTGGATAAGACGTTTGTGGGTACCGTCAGTAATATTGACCGCACTGTGCCGGATCTCCACCGCATGGGGTTTTTCGCGAAAAGCCGCTTCAAGTTCGCCCTGATTAGTCAGGCTTTTTAACACCCCTTTAGGTGCGTCGATGTGCGCAAGTATACACAAAGCCTCCGGATTACGGCGGATAACGTTGATAATACCAGCAGAACCCAACTGAAGAACAAGCTGGTGATTATAAACATCTCGCGGGATGGGACAGTTATTGTTGCACTGGCCGATAAGTCTCTCTACATCGGCACTGGTGCTTTGCGTGTGCAGTATGGCCAGGATATGGACATTTCCGGTAGCGGTCAGTTCCACTCCAGGGAACAAAGTCAGAGGGCGAAAGCCAGGCAAGCCACAGGTAGTCGCTTCCTGGCGCATCCGCTCCAATTCATCTTTCAACGTGTCGACCCATGCGCCACTATTATGATCGCTGATGACAACACAGTCGACCTGTTGCCGCATGTAAGCCAGAAGCCAGTCTCTGGGAGTGACGCCTGAAATCCCGTAATCATCCGAAGCAGGCGTATGGTTATGAAAATCAAATTTGTACCAGCGTGATCCTACCGACATAGTTCTTTTTCCGTGTCATTTCAAAAGTTTTTCCACTATAGAAGCTATCATGTATTTTACCTAGGAGGATGAAGCTCAATGGAACGGAAACGTACACTAGTGAAATAACAGTCTGATATATCAAGACATAATTGACATAGAAAAATGTCTTTAAAATAGTGCCTTTTTAATCGATGTTCTATCAGCGTGACATCGGTAACAGATGGTTAGTACCGAGGCTGTCTGCCCAGACCTGGTCACGGAACCAGGTATTATGCTGCCGTTCAACGGTCTGGCGCATAAAATCCCTGATTAACTGGGAGCCATTACGATCCATGCTTTTTGCAGCGGCCATAAAAGCATCCTTCAGTTCAGCGTCGATTCTTAAACTCATATTAACCTGTGCCATTTATCACCTCGTCATTACTACGTATATACACAGTATATGACGATTCAGATATCGTCACCAGGATATGCCGCGTCAGCGGCATGGAAGGCGGCACGCTGTGGTTACATATGATACCGGAGTAAAACCGCCGAAGCCCGGCGTAAGCCGGTACTGATTGATAGATTTTGCCAATCCCATCCCCGCCCTGCTAGGCCATATCCGCTTTCAGCCATGATAAAGCTTCTGTGCGCGGTCGGAGTGGTCCCGACGAGGGTTTACCCGAAGTCGGGGCGTATCTCCGCGTTAGCGGGCCGTCAGGGCCGCTTACGAGCGTGTACTCAATACTTTCAGCGAGAAGACTGACAGCCATGATTGAGTATAGTTACAACATTCATAATTAAAAGCGACTCTGTTCCGGCCCGAAGGGCCGGGGCGGGGCCGCTTTTCAGTTATGAGGGAGGGGCTTTGTGGTTTCAGTTCTGCGCGGGACCGGGGTTTTCCTGGTGGTTGTATTTGAGTGTTGTAACTAAAATGGCTCCGGTCGGGGCCCGCCGCTTGCGGTGGGAGGTGCATATCTGTCTGTCCACAGGACAGGCAGTGAATAGGTTTTCTTTTTAAATGAATGTAATTAAGTAGTTTAAAGGAGATATAAACAGGTGTTTAAAAGATACATTGCACCCTGTAAGGCTGACGGCTGGCGCTTTATGACATGAACGATTGTAACCTTACGGCGAAGTCCCTTGCAGTTTAATGTGGATAAACAAAATTGCCCGTCTGTGAGACGTGTTTTGCATCAAAAACAGGGGGACAGGATGCACCAGAAGCTGGATGATGAGATTGTTTTTTGTATGTGGTGCTGATTTTTTGTGCGCTGTCGGGCTTCAGACGTGCGGAAGCCTCCGGCGCGGGCCGGATTATTCAGAGGAGGTCAGGTTCAGGGGGAAGCTGTGGCCAGCCGGCTGTAATTGCGGTTACGTGACAGAATCATGCGCTCTTTCACACGACGCTCCACTTCGCGTTTTACCGCCTCACGATTGGCAGTGAAGCGCCCTTCCGAGATTTCACGCGTCAGCTGCCGTTTCACCAGGGTGACGATATCCTGACGTTCCCTGTTCGCATCACGACGCGCACGGGCACGCTTTATTCCACGGGACTTAAGCTCTGTCTGGTAACTGCGGAAACGCTCACGCACAAAACGCCAGGCTTTCGCTATCAGTTCATCCATACCCAGGGTATCCAGTCCCTGCTTTTTGCGCTGTCTGTTTTCCCATTCAACACGACTGCGGCGCGCAGCAACCACTGCATCCTCAGACACATCAAGGGCGGCAAATAGCGCCGGTGTGAACGTGATATCGGTCGGAATGTAGCACCCGATAAGCGGATCATATTCCGTCTGGTAGGTAATCAGTCCCAGCTCTGCAAGGAACGTCAGGGCTCGGGTGGCCCGGGTGATGGAGAGTTTTCCGGCAGCAGACTCCGTCGCCAGTCCGCACTCAATGGCCAGCGTAGTGATGGAGCACTGGACGCGGTTGGCCAGCGGGTCATAGTGAAAACACAGCCCCTGCAGCAGCGCATCAATGGCCCGGCGACGCAGTACCGGTGGCATGCGCCGACGCAGTCCCTTCGAACGGGCATGTGCCACATGAATGGCGAAATCAAAACGGGAGGTGAAGCCCACCGCCTTTTCCATCAGTTTTTCGCAGAACTTCAGCGTTCCGGCACCTTCACGGGGTGTGAACACCGGATTCGGGTTCTTTACCTGGCGGTAATACGTTTGTTGAAGATCAGTCACACCATCCTGCACTTACAATGCGCAGAAGGAGTGAGCACAGAAAGAAGTCTTGAACTTTTCCGGGCATATGACTATACTCCCCGCATAGCTGAATTGTTGGCTATACGGTTTAAGTGGGCCCCGGTAATCTTCTTCGCAGTCGCCAAACTTGACGAAGATTATCGGGGTTTTTGCTTTTCTGGCTCCTGTAAATCCACATCAGAACCAGTTCCCTGCCACCTTATGGCGTGGCCAGCCACAAAATTCCTTAAACGATCAGTAATCTAGCATGCTACGACACAAAGTAAAGTCTTTACTTTAGTATATCCAGTCTCTGCAGTTCATCTTTGATAATTTTCTCAATGAACTGAGCCTGTGTTATCCCCTCTCTCTCGCAGTACTCAACCATGAGATCTTTCAGAGGATTTTTGACAAAAACTTTTATCTCTTTGTGTGTAAGACGTTTTCTTGCAACAGCGGCCATTTGTTTCTCAGAGTCAGTCATAGGCTTACCTCTGCGCACAAACCGCTTTTGACTCAATGAGGAAGTCACTGCATTTTCTGTCTGCGACACCTCGCCTCCTCAATACTCAAACAGGGATCGTTTCGCAGAGGATACTACAGTTTTTTGAAATCAGCGACTTGAGAATTGTGACGAAGATCTGTGTTGGCGCACAAATCAACGGGGATTACTGTCGTTTAATGTGATTTAAACTGTGAAATAGTAGGTTTTCAGTTATGGAAACGCCGGGAGCGGGGAAAACTTGCTTTTTCCCGTTTCCGGGGTTGGACAACTGAGCAACGCGAAGGCGTCAGCTACGATGTTCCGGTGACTGCTGATCAGCCCCTGTTGTATTCAGCCATTCTCCGGTCATCTGCAGCAGTTTTCTGGCATCGTGGCTTCTGAGCAACGGAATACCAGCCTGCCTCAGAACCTCTTCCAGAAGAATATCCCGGCGTCTGCGTTCCGGTCGTAAATGGCTGGCATCATCCAGCTCTACTGCTGCAACAATACTGAACGAACGCCGCTCAACGATAACCACATCAACATGCCACTGAGACACCATCCTGAATAACTGCCACCACTGGCGTGATCGTGGCCGGATATTCCCGTTCAGCTGGACGATATCCGCGACCCGTACCTGCGGACACAGATACCACCGTTTCATATCCACAATTCTGAACAGTCCTTTCATAAAACTGACTTCCCTTTCTGTCAGAAGCGTCTTCTGACGTTGCCAGTATTCGCTCTGCATCACCGGTCCGTATACCTGCCGCATGCAATTGCATCAGCAAAGGAGAATGCTGATTTACACTTCTGAGGATAATCCGGATAAGTAACGCTGCAATAATCAGAACAATAAGAATAAAAATAATCAGCTTCATTGTTTATCTGCTCCTGGTAATTAATTATGCTGAATTATTACCTTACATATTTCCATATTTCTTTTGGTATCCTGTCATATAACTTTCCGGTGATTAATTCTGCTAACCGGTGGTCTGCTGCTGAATTAAATGATTCACGTTCACTGGTCGATAAACTGTCTCTGTTTTTATGAATAATTTTTTCCAGCGTATTGACTGATGAACATCGCCGTAACTGATACAGCCATTCCTGTTTTGTTTTTGCCATTTTTATTCCCGCTGAGAACAGATGAATGATAAGATTGCCATCGCTTTATTTAGGGTGTCTCCATATCCAGGGTGGAACCGGATCAGCATCTGACCATAGCCCACGTTTTTGTTGTCTGGCTTCGTTCTGAAGGACAGGCAGCACGGGATCTGTGTTGTACTGCTCATATACCCAGGCAGCCCCGGCCCGAACCATAAACTGATTAATATTCATTCCGTCTGGTGCATAAACCTGCCCGAGAATACGACCATAACGATCTCGCTGAAAATATGTGACGGTAACCGTTTTTCCTGCGACCAGTGATCTCATCATGTCTGTTGACCACCGGCCATAATCCTGTTTCTTTTCCGGTGCATCAATATTTACCAGCCTGATCCGCACCGCCTTCCGTGAGTCCATTACCTCGATGGTATCACCGTCCAGTACACGAACAACCCGTCCATGAATATATGCAGACAATACCGGCCATGAAAAGATAAATAATACCAGTGGAATATATTTCCTCATGTTATTCTCCATATCAAATAAATGGCACCTGTATTTCAGCCCCCCTGAATATCGCAGCACACATTGAATAAAACCTTATTTTGTGAAATTAATCACAAAATATAAAATCGCGACTTAATACGGAAAAAACTCTGTGCTACTCAGAACTGTCCGGTCATACTGCCCGACCGGAGATTAAAAAAGTAAATCTCATGCATTATTCAGCCTTCTGACTCCTGGAGTAATGAAGGCTGCTTTTTTCGTTACCCCCTTCCCCGGCAGCGCCGGTGGCAGTGTGCAGCCCTTTTTCGGGCAAACTGCTGCCAGTCTGTCCGGGGCGCAACACCGGCAGCCCGTCGCCATGCTTCTGCCGCTTCCATCCAGCGTCCACTGACCTCCAGAATAACGGCCCGGCTTCCGGCACGCTGCCAGCGCCAGACCTGACCGTTCCGTGAACTGTTTCTGAATCCATTCATTTTTCTGCCCCTCCCTTTTAGTTGTCAGTATTATTGTGGTAAATAATTCAGTGGACCGATTTCCTTTCGGGCATGGAAGTTATTTCCTTTTAAGCCTTATTGTTTCAGCCTCCTGAAGTTCTTCGGGGAGGCTTTTTTTATTTCTCATTAAGTACGGCCTGAAGTTCTGCCTTTATCCGGTTCTGACGGCGAATTTTCGCCAGACGCTCTGCCGCATACGCTTCCTCTTCCTGAGAAATATGCTCCGTTACATACCCTTCCGTGTCATACCGGCAGGCACCGGCTTTCATGGCACACAGATAGCTTTCTGAACGGGTGATGGCCTTCAGCGCCCGGCGCAGTTTTTTATGCGAGAGCGGGATATTCCGCTGCGCCACGTCTTCCAGTAACACGTCCCGGATACCGCAGGCCAGAAGCCGGGGCGTGTCACCGTCAAATAATCCCGGCCACCAGGGCTTCAGGGTGTTCACAGCCTCATCCAGCGTGGGCAGGTTCAGATAAATGGACAGCGCTTGTCTGGCCTGCGCTTTTTTTGCCGCCAGCTCTGCTTCCCGGGCTGCTTTCTCGGCCAGCTTCTGCTTTTTCACCTTCCATTTTGGTGGCGTGGTGACATTGATGATGGTTTTCCGGCTGCGGACAGGCGTCCCCCCTTCTGTTTTCCGCTTCAGTGTCAGTACCGGTCGCTTCTGCTCTGTCATGCTGTGTTCTGCCTCTGACGAATCATCCTCTTGCGGCCAAAGATACCACACCCGTTACAGCGCCAGAACGCCCAGCACAGCCAGATGACAGGCATAGAACGTCGGGAAAAAATCTCCGGGCCAGAAACGGGGTAATGATTTCCCTGCACAGGACACCAGACCAACGGTCAGCACCGTCATCACAAGGCCGGCCACCGCCGCGGCATCACTGGTGGCAAGGTTAAGCGCCGGAATCACGGCCAGCAGGCAAGCGACAAGCACCAGACGTTCCATTCTGTCTTCCGCACGGTACAGCCGGTGGCTGACAGCCAGCATCAGCAGCCCGGCAATGCCGTAACTGGTGCCGGACAAAGGCCCCCACAGTGCCATCATGAGAATGGCCGCTGCAGTACGCCACCCACTGCGCGTTTCACACCATGTCAGCACCTGTGCCGCCACTGCAAAGGCAAACAGGATATTCCCCTCATACCAGGGAAAGCCGGCAAAGTAATACCAGAACTGGGAAAAAACTGCCCATCCCCACAGCCGGTTAATGGCCAGTTGCCGGATATGCGCATGACGGGACAGATTCAGCCCCCACACCAGGGCAAACAGCGGAAAGGCCCCGCGCCCGGCCAGAAACATCCACGACTGGTCCAGATGCAGAATACGGTTTGCATGGTCCAGAACCATCAGCACCAGTGCCACCGTTTTGATGATATCCCGCTGTCCGGGTGACCAGACCAGCAACGACTGCAACCAGGTATCGGTCCGGGCAACCAGTGAATCGTTACGTGTCGTGTTCGTGTTATCCGTTGTCATCAGCGTTTGTCTTCCTGTATCAGTCTCCACCCAGGGTTTTCTCTTTCTGCAGGTCGCGGACCATATCCCGCTCCATCTGCTGAAGTCGCTCCTGCAGCAGATTTTCCCGGGCAATTTCCCTGACAGCTTCCCGCACCCGTTGAGGTTCACGCAGTACACCCTCCGGCAGCGCGGCTTCCCGTTCAGTTATGGCAGCCCGGTCACGCTCCTGCCCGGCAATCTCCCTGACAGCCTGCTCTGTTTTGCCATCCGGCAGGTCAGGTTTGTTCTCTGCCATTTTACGGACAATTTCATCTGCGCGGCGTTCCGTTTCACGACGGATGGCCTCTTCAGCCTGCCGCTGTGCCAGCACCTCTGCCGTGACCGGTTCGCCATTTCCGGCTCCCGGCTGGACACTGTTGTCCGGGATATCCCCCCACACGCGACCACCGGTGATGGCACCGGGATTCCACGGACGACCTTCACCGGCGATTCTCACCACCACACCGCTGTCAGGATTATCACGGGCAATCCGGACACCATCCTGCATATTATCAGCCAGCAGGCTCTCTCCGTTACGGCTGCCCTGCAGGGCCACGAACTGCGCATCCCCGCTGCCTTTCACCCGTCCTTCACCACTGAATCCCCGCAGCCCGTTTCCGTCAT
>SKEG01000904.1_pt1 | contig 27085 bp, 27 predicted proteins | sample 4826631 | NCBI WGS metagenome assembly SKEG01 (sample SAMN11008815, study PRJNA524170) | human gut metagenome | biome: Human fecal sample; material: Feces; isolation source: fecal sample from pouch patient p26, p34, p50 | host: Homo sapiens | place: Israel: Tel-Aviv | collected 2016-11-02
TCTACCAATCCAACGATGCCATTTACCATTAATACGTTGGATGAACACTTTGATATGTTAATGGTATGCCATCATCTAGATAAGCGAATACCAGAAGATGTTGCATTTGCAGACTCTAGAATTCGTCCGGAGACAATTGCAGCAGAAGATGTTTTGCATGATATGGGAGTCTTTAGTATGATGAGTTCAGATTCTCAGGCAATGGGGCGTGTTGGAGAAGTCATCACAAGAACATGGCAAACTGCAAGTAAAATGAAGGAAGAACGTGGACCACTTCCAGAAGATCAAGGACATGAAAATGATAACTTTCGTGTAAAACGATACATTTCGAAATATACGATTAACCCGGCAATTACACATGGAGTGGATCAGTATGTAGGCTCTGTTGAAAAGGGGAAAATGGCAGATTTAGTTCTTTGGAATCCTGCATTTTTTGGTGTAAAACCAGATATTATCATCAAAGGTGGTATGATCATTGCTGCTAAAATGGGAGATGCGAATGCTTCGATTCCAACTTGTGAGCCAGTATTGTATCGTCCAATGTTTGCAGCACATGGAAAAGCAAAGTATGATTCCTGCATAACTTTTGTATCAAAAGAAGCAATAAAAGAAGGAGTGAAAGAACGGTATCATTTAGAAAAAATGGTAGTTCCAGTGTCTGGATGTCGTAATATTGGAAAAAAAGATATGAAATTTAATGATAAAACACCAGAAATCACGGTAAATCCAGAAACCTATGAAGTCTGTGTAGATGGAGAACATATAACATCAAAACCAGCGAAAAAGCTTCCATTAACGCAGCTATACCATCTGTTTTAAAATGGATGAAAGGAGAAAAATTTATGCTATGTGAAAAGATTGAAGGAAGATTGGATGAAATAGAGGTATCTGGAAAAACAATTGAGTATGTAGATATTGAATGGCATGAAGCATTTAAGAAAATTCATAGAAAAAAAACCGATGCTGGAAGAGAAATTGGAATTCGTCTGGGTGATTCTATTTTGACCAGAGGATTATATGAAGGAGATGTCTTATATAAAGATGATGATTTAATCATTGCCGTTCATACGCCAGCATGTGAAATTATTAAGATCACAATCGATCCAAACCATGCTTTTATGGTTGCAAAAACCTGTTATGAAATCGGAAATCGTCATGCTCCATTATTTTATGGAGAAGATGCGTATTCTTTTATTACTCCATATAATGAGCCAATGCTTCAAATGCTTCAAAAACTACATGGAGTAACTGCAAAAAAAGAAATAGAAACATTAAATTTTGATAAAAGAATTTCTGCAACTGTACATCATCATCAGCATTAAGAAAAAAGGAAAGAACTATGGAGAAACAAAAAGGTTATTTTTTTCTGCTTCAAATAAATGATTCTCTGTTTCCAATTGGTGCTTATTCTCATTCTTATGGTTTAGAAACTTATATTCAGAAAGACTTGGTTCATGATACAAAAACCGCGCAGGAATATATCAAAAAAAAGTTAGGATATAATTTCCTTTATACAGATCTTCTTGCGGCCAGAATGGCATATGAGGCATCGATAGAACAATCACTGGATAGGATGGACTGGCTGGAAGAAGTGATAGAAGCTTCTAAAATTCCAATGGAGATCAGAGAAGCCTCCAAAAAACTTGGAAATCGTTTAGTAAAAACATTGTTACATATGCAGATTCATGATATTTCTTCCTTTTTTGAACAGTATCTTGCAAGGAGAAAAGGAAAAACAACTGCTCATCCATGTGTGTATGGTGTTATTTGTGCATGTGCAGGAATCGAAAAAGAGCAAGCACTTGCAAATTATTTGTATGCACAAGCTTCAGCAATGGTAACAACATGTGTAAAAACGATTCCGTTAAGTCAGTCAGATGGACAGAGAATATTATATTCTTTGGATACGTTTTTTGAAGAAATCTTACAGCAAGTACAACAGGCAGGAGAAGAAATGTTATGCTTATCAACACCAGGATTTGATCTTCGATGTATTCAACATGAACATTTATATTCAAGGCTTTATATGTCCTAAGCATAAAAAAGAAAGGAAGAAATTGTGATGTCATACGTAAAAATAGGTGTCGCCGGACCGGTAGGTTCCGGAAAAACTGCTTTGATTGAAGCTGTTACACGAAAAATGGCAAAAGAATATAGCATTGGCGTTATTACCAATGATATTTATACGAAAGAAGACGCTGAATTTTTGGCAAAAAACAGTGTTATGCCACAGGAAAGAATCGTAGGAGTAGAAACTGGAGGATGTCCACATACCGCAATCCGTGAAGATGCGTCTATGAATTTAGAAGCGGTTGATGAAATGATGGAAAAATTTCCGGATATTGAATTGCTTTTTATTGAGAGTGGAGGAGATAATTTATCAGCAACTTTCTCTCCAGAACTCGTTGATGCTACAATTTTTGTTATCGATGTGGCAGAAGGAGATAAAATTCCAAGAAAAGGTGGTCCAGGAATTACCCGTTCAGATCTTTTGATTATTAATAAGATTGATCTTGCACCTTATGTAGGAGCAAGCCTTGAAGTTATGGAACGAGATTCAAAAAAAATGCGAGGAGAACGACCATTTCTTTTTACCAATATTCGTGGAGGGGAACATGTAGATGATATCATAACATGGATCAAACAAAATGTTCTTCTAGAAGGGATGTAGTCTATGGGAGAAAATCCATTTGGAAAAACTTCCAAGCTTTCACTTACAGCAATAAAAAAAGAAGAAAAAACCATTCTTGGGGATGTGAGTTTCACAGCACCATATAAGATCATGCAGCCATTTCAAAAAAAGGATGGTGCGATTGAAGTTATGCTTTTGGCAGCTTCTGCAGGAATTATGGAAGGAGATCGTCAGGAATTTGATTTTTGGATCAGACAGGGAGCTGATTTGAAATTTATATCACAGTCTTATGATAAAATTCATCAGATGAAAAAAGGATGTGCAAAGCGCCAGACAAAAGTTGTAGTAGAAAAAGAAGCAAGTTTTTGTTTTTATCCGCAACCTATCATTCCGTTTAAGGATTCTGCTTTTGAAGGAGTCATGAAGGTTTATCTGGAAGATGAAACTGCTGCGTTTTGTATGAGTGAAATTTTTTCTTGTGGGAGATATGCTTCTGGTGAGAAATTTCAATATCGTTATTATCATAACTTGATAGAAATTTATAGAAAAAATAAATTAATTTATAGAGATAATGTACGATATGAACCTTCTTCTTTTGATATGCAAGGAATGGGAATGTATGAGGGATATACGCATCTATCTAGTATGTTTATAAGCAGGCCAAAAGAAGAAAAAGAAGAGTCATTTAATCAACATGTTTGTCAATTCCTTAAAGAAAAAAAATTGGAAGGCGATATTACAAGGCTTGTCCATGGAGATTATGTAATTCGAATCTTTGGGAGACGAGCACAGGAACTTGAAAAAGCAAATCAAAAAATTTTAGAATATCAAAAAATGCTCAGGCATCAGTAAATTGGTTGCCTGAGCATTTATATTGAAGTTAATTACTTTTTTTTGCAAAAGTGAATGCAAGAATAATTCCGATAATTCCCATTAGGAAGGCAGCTAAAATAGTTCCAGAGAATCCATAAGCAATAGCAGCCGCTTGTGTTTTTCCGTTGGCAAGTGCTGTTGCCTGGCGGACACTTTCGATACCTCCAAATAAAGAAGAACCAACACTGGCAGCAATCTGCATAAATGTATTGACAATTGCAACTCCATGGGAGTTTAGATCAGGTGTTAGTGTGGCAAGCGCAGAAGTCTGTGCAGGTGACATAGAAAATGCAAGCCCCTGATAAATGATAATGTGGATCACAACAATAAAGATTAGACTAGAATTTTCATTGCAACGAGAAAGAATCAATAGTGCAGCACTAAAAACGGCAAATCCAGCCGGAAGCATAAGATTGACTCCATGTTTATCAAGAATTTTTCCGCTAATATTGGTTGATGCAGCATTTAATAAGACTCCTGGAAGAAGTAATAGTGCGGATGCCATACTTGCAACACCAAAAGCTCCTTGCAGGAAGGATGGCATTACAACATTTAATGAAAAGTTGATCAGCATAGCAATAAAGACCATGGCAACACCAAGAGTAAATTTCATATTAGAAAATGGTTTGAAATTTAATAAAGGTTCTTTTAAATGGCCCTGTCTTATAACAAAAATGGCAAGAATGATAATTCCTGCAACAAGGCAGATCAATCCGGTCGTAAGCTGTGACATTACAATACTGATTCCGTATAAAAAAGCGGCTAGTCCTGCTGTTGAAAGAACAACGGAAAAAATATCAAGATGCGGTTTGGATAGTGGAGCTACATCATCAACAAAAACGGCACCACAGATGATTCCGATGACAAGTAAGATGAGTAACAGTACAAAGACGCTTTTCCAGTAGAAGAACTGCACAAGGATTCCGGAGATGGTTGGTCCAAAAGCAGGTCCAAGTGTGATTCCACAAACACAAAGTGCCATGGCAGTTCCAATCTGTGTCTTTGGAACAACGATTAATACCGTGTTCATCATAATTGGAATCATCATTCCAGTACCAATCGCTTGAATCATACGAAAGAGTAAAAGCACTGGAAAAGATGGAGCTAAAAGACATCCAACAGTACCGATTAGGATAATCATCATGGCACCAAGAAATAATTTTTTGGTTGGAATACTCTGATATAAAAATGCGGTGACTGGTACCATAACGGATGTAACAAGCATATAGCCAGTAATGAGCCATTGTACGTTTGCCATTGAAATTTTCATATCCTGTGAAATGATACGAAGAGCTACATTTAAAATAGTTTCGTTAAAAGTTGCAACCAGAGCACTAAATACAAGTACACCGATTACAATCCATGGGTTTCTTTGTTTTTGATTCATGTTAAATCTCCTCTCAAGTTATTTTTACAAGAAAAAAGAGTCACTTTAGGACTCAAAGAAAAACAGGAATGTTGGGACATTCCTGTAATTTTATCTTGTTTCTTTAGATATTTTTATTTTAATATAAAAATATCTGGATGTGAAATAGAAATATGTTATTATTGATAATATATTGGAATTAATAAAAAGAATTAATAGAGAGGATAAAAATATGAATTCAAATCAATTGAAATGTTTTCTAGAAGTTGCAAAGGAACTAAATTTTGCAAAAGCTGCACAAAATCTTCATTTTTCACAGCCATCTGTTAGCAAGTAAATACAGTCTTTGGAAGAAGAATTAAAAGTAAAATTATTTGAAAGAAATACAAGAAGTGTTTCTCTGACCAATGCAGGAAGACTATTTTTTCCAAATGCAAAAAGTATTTATCGACAAGAATTAGATGCTATCCATAATCTTTCAAAACTTGAGCAAGAATATTTACCACGCTTGCTTGTTGGAAGTTATGGAATGGAAGTTTTTTTCTATATGCATCATATTTACAGCAAATTAATGCAGAAGATTCCAGGTCTTCAGCCGGATGTTATTTTTGCGCCATATCAGTCTCTAAGTAGTTCTTTGAAATCAAATGCGATTGATATGGTGATTGGAATTAAAGAATTAATTGAGGAACAAAGCTCTGGCATAGGAACATTTGAAAAGCTTACAGATGCTCCAATTACTTACATTTTGCCAGAAAATATTTCAATATCTGCCAGGCAAAAACTTTATCATGTGATTTCGTCTGATAAAAAGACTTTAAGTGGTTTAACAGCGGAACTTTTTAATATTATGGAAGATTGCAATATTAAAAGACGTGTGACAAGTCCAGTTCTTGAAAGTGCGATTCGCAGCCGCTTGAATATTTATGAGTTAGCAGGGAGGTATGCAGATGAAAATGTACAATATTGTGATAATGTAGAATCTGCATTCTTGCAGGTGAAAGCGGGAAATGCATTTTTCATTATGCCACAACCTGAAAAAATTAAGAATAAAAAACTGATAAATTTACCGCTTTTGTCGGTTCCTTCTTTTCATTATGGATTTTATTGCCATCATGAAAGTGAGAAGGAAACCGTGCAGCAGTTAAAAAAAGAGCTTCAAGATTATTTTAGTGATTAAAATTCAAAATCAGCATAGTCTTCTGGAAGGAAACGATGATAAATGATATGGCATCCTTCATCTTTAAAACAGTAATAATAAGGATCGCTTCCATCTTCAAAACGAATAAGAAGATCAAATTCATCATTGTTCATCGGTTCTGTATGGACTTGATCTGAGTAAGAAGAAAAAAGGTTTTTGATTTCATCCATCGTACATTCATGTTTTGCAACAAGATTGACTAATGCTTTGATGAATTCATTTTCTTCCATTCTATCATGGACATATTCAGAAGCCTTTTCTGAGAGCGTAAAACAAAATCGATCTTTTTTATGAGAAACAGTAACTTCGCCAAAAATATTGTAAATATAAGATGGAAAATCACAAAGCATCTCCTGCATTTTATCTGCATCTGCCTGACTTTTGAAAAAATGATTTAAAGAGCTTAATGGATAATAAAGATGAATGATCTCTTTGCGATATCCAAGTTTTGCTTGTTCTTCTTTGATTAGGTCGATTAAACTATGTTCTAAACGTGTATAATTCATAAAAATATTTCCTTTCTGACTTTCCCCTTTATAATAGAAGAAATGATTTTGAAAATCAAGAAGATTTTTTTTTACAAATGAGACAAAAAGTCAAAGTCCATTGTATATAAAGTAGAATGAATTTATAAAAAGCGGGAGGTGGCAGTATGAAAAAGGAAAGGAACTATACTGTTCGGATTTTCTTTTGGATGATGGTGATTGTGGCAGCAACATTCTTTTGTAGCATGCCTGTGAATGCAAAGGAAGAAAATGTATCTTATAAGATGCAAAAAATGACAGCGTTATTGGATCATGGAGGAATACAAAATTCCAGTAAAGAAATAACAATGAAAAAGGATGAGAAAGCCAAAGGTATTTTCTTTTCAGGAAAAGCGGAGCAGTTTCATCAGGCGTTATTTTCATTTACAAAAACATTTAATTTTGATCAGCAAGAGCCAGGTTATGTAGTTGTAGATGGATTAGCAGCAAAAGGGGAAAATGTCAAAGTAGAACTCTATTTGGACAATGAAACGCAGGCATTTGCTTCCATCAATTTAGTTAGACAGAGAAGAAAAGATAAATGGACTTATGAGAATTCACAGATGGCAGATATTTCTGATCAGAAATTATCAGGAGAACATAAAATTTCCTTTAAGATCGTAAATGATGGCGAGGGATCAACGAAAACACTCATTCGTTCCATTGAATTTATGAAAAATGAAATTCCGGTTGTTTCTTTTCAACTGGACGAAAGTCAGGGAAGCATTGAGGCGATGAATAATGATTCTAGTCATGAGACAGAATGTTATGGAACAATGAGTATTAAGATTCCAGAAAATTATCAGAGTGAATATACAGATAAAAAATTAAAATCAGAAACTTATGAACTGGATTATATTAGAGGAAGAGGTAATTCTACCTGGATGCAGGATAAAAAGCCTTATAAGATCAAATTGGATAAAAAGGCAGATCTACTTGGAATGGGTGCTAATAAACATTGGGTATTGTTGGCAAATCGACTGGATAATAGTTTGCTAAGAAATAAAGGAACATACTGGCTTGGACAGCAGCTTGGGATGGCCTTTACACCAAAATCAGAATTTGTTGATGTGTTTGTGAATGGCACCTATTATGGAAGTTATTGTCTTAGTGAACAGGTAAGAGTCGGTAAAACAAGGGTAAATATACCAGATTTAGAGGAAAATGATGCCTCCAAAAAAGCAACAGATGAAGCAACAATTTCTGGTGGATATTTACTTTCCTTGGAACCTTATGGAGATGAAGAAAAAAAATCCTTTGTAACAAGTCATGGAACTACATTTTTAATTGAAAGTCCATCTTTTGAGGACTATAAAAATGATGCGCAGTACAATTATATTAAAAAATATGTTCAGAAAACAGAAGATGCTATTTATGGAAAAAACTTTAAAGATAGTTCCGGTAAATCTTATGAAGATTATATGGATGTAAAAACAGCAATTGATTATTATTGGATTCAGGAGATCTCTCAAAATGGAGATGGATTTGTTACGACAAGTACTTATCTATATAAAGATCGTGGAGGAAAGCTTTGCTGGGGACCACTATGGGATTTTGATTATGTAGCCTGGGGAGATACAGATTATTCGAAAGATGTAGATTGCAAGGGGTGGATACATAAAGACAGTATGTGGTTTCAAAAACTGTTCCAAGATAAAAAATTTGCGAAAAAGGCAGTGGAGCGCTGGCCTGTGATTAGAGAAAAATTAAAAGAATTATATAAAGATGGAGGACAGCTTGATCAGTATGCGAAGAAAGTAGGAACAAGTGAAGGCTATGACTTTGAAAAATGGGGATTCATGATTTTTGATGATGATATCGCACAGTGTAAAACATACAAAGAAGAAGTCGAACGTTTGAAATTATGGATCAAAAAAAGAACGCAGTGGATTGATAAAAATATTAATACACTCATCCCAAAAGAGTGTAAAGTTGTATTTAAGAATGGAAAAAAAGTTTGTGAAACACAGACCTTAATACAAGGAACATATCTGACTCAAATGCCGAAAAATCCATCGAAAAAGGGATATGTCTTTACTGGATGGTATGATAAAAAAGGTATACGTTATACAAAAGGAATGGGTATTGAAAAGAATCTTACATTAACGGCAGGCTGGATCCGGAAAAATCAGGTTGTAAAAGCAAAGAATATCTATTTTCAAATGTCGGATATTTATGTAAACCTGGATGATGAAAGTTGTTATCCTGCTTATTGTGTGATGCCGGATAATACAACTTTTGATGAAGTGAAATTAAAGAGTGGCGATAAAAAGATTGCTACGATTCAGAAAGATGGAGGAATTGCTCTGAAGAAGAAAGGAACGGTAACAATTACAGCATATACAAGTGGAAATAAAGTAAAAGCATCGTTCCGTCTTCATATTAAAACAAATGTGCAGTATCCGGATCGTTTTTCAATTAGTAAGAAGACAACGTTAGAAAAAGGAAATTATAAACAGCTTCCAGTGACTCTTTATCCAAAGGAAAGCGTGATTCCTCAGTTTTTCTGGAAATCAACGGATGAAAAAATTGCTACAGTAGATAACTTTGGAATTGTAAGAGGAAGAAAAGCAGGAAATGCAACGATCATTTTATCTAGTGATGGAGGAGGAGAGGTTGCTTATTGTAAAGTAACGGTAAAAAAAGGAACTAAAAAAAGAAAATAAAAAGATAAAAAGCTGGCAGAGGGCAGGGTATGATTTTTTCATAAGGTATGCTATAGTGTAATCAGATACACAGGAGGGATAAATTGAGAAAAAAATTAAAAATTATTTTGCTTGTACTGCTGGCTTTTCTTTTGTATTTTGTTGTTGGGATGTTGGTACCATTTGTACATCTGAAAACTGTCCGTCCGCAGGAGAAAGAAAAAATTAAAACAGAGTCTTTTTACAACAGATCTGGGAAAAATGGAGTTGATCGTGCTAGGATTGTAGAGGATAATCAGGAAGCATTGGATATGAGACTTCATATGATACAGAAAGCAAAAAAAGAAATTATTCTTTCAACATTTGATATACGCGAAGGGGATAGCACCGAAGATATTTTCGCAGCATTGGTGCAGGCTGCGCACCGTGGTGTTCGTGTAAAGATCTTAGTAGATGGACTTTATGGGACTTTGCATATGAGCGGGAAACCTATATTTCAGGCAGCAGGAAGTGATCCGAACATTGAAATCAGATTTTATAATACACCCAATCCTTTAAAACCGTGGACAATTCATGGCTGTCTTCATGATAAATATCTTGTCATAGACAATCAATATTTATTGATGGGTGGAAGAAATACGTTTGATTATTTCCTTGGAGCTCATAAAGGAAAAGGTGTTGGACTTGATCGGGAAATTTTTATTGTTAATACAGGAAAGGAAAAAGATAGTGCCGTCGGACAGGTAAAACAGTATTTTCAAAACGTATGGAATCTGAAAGTATGCAAAACAGCTTTTGATCGGTGGTCTGCTGTAAAACGGCAAACAGAAATACAACGGTTATTAAAAAAAGCACAAACGCTTCGGATACCCAAAATAGATGATGAGAAAATAACAGTACCGACTAAAAAAACGACACTTGTTACAAATCCAACACATATTTACGGAAAAGAACCGCTTGTATGGGAAACATTAAAACAATTAATGCTCCATGCGAATCGACGAATCATGATTCATACGCCATATGCAGTCTTTTCGAAAGAAATGTATCATGGAATGAAAGAAATCACACAAAAAGTTCCTGATACAACGATTATTTTAAATTCTATTGCATCTGGGGATAATGTATGTGCATCTGCGGACTATCAAAAAAATAAAAATAAAATTATTCATACAGGAGTTTCTTTATATGAATATATGGGAAAACATTCTACGCATGGGAAATCACTGGTTATTGATGATGATCTTGCAGTGGTTGGATCTTATAATTTTGATTGTCGCAGTACATATGTTGATACAGAAACAATGCTTGTTGTACATGGAAAAGAAATTACAAAACAACTGGAAGAAAAGCTTTATGCCTTAAAGGATGGCTCACTAAAAGTTCGACGAGATGGAACTTACGAAAAAAATAAGAAGGTCAGAGAACAATCGATGGATACAAAAAAGAGACGTATGATTACATTTTTATCATATCTTATCCAGGGATTCCGATATCTGGCATAGAAAAACGGATGGAAAGGCAGTAAAACAGTAGTGTTTACTGCTTTTTTATTTCATAGGCAAAACAAGATACTTTCTTATTGACAAGGATATGCTTACTGTATATACTGTTTATATACAGTAAGCACGAAGAAACAATAAAAAGGAGGTGATTTTCTGAAGATTATTATTAGCAATAGGAAGGGTCAGCCAATTTATGAGCAGATTTATGAACAGATAAAAAATCTGATCATTATGGGAGAGCTTGAAGCAGATCAGATGTTGCCATCGATTCGTGGACTTGCAAAAGATCTTCGAATTAGTGTGATCACGACCAAAAGAGCCTATGACGAGCTTGAAAAAGATGGGTTTATAAATTCTGTAGCAGGAAAAGGTAGTTTTGTTGCAAGAAAAAATACAGAATTGATTCGAGAGGAAAATTTAAAAAAAATAGAACAATATTTGGAGAAGGCTTTGCAATTATCAAAAACATGTGGGTTAACAAGAGATGATCTGATCGAGATGATTACGATCATGGGAAAGGATGAGTTATGAAAAATGCAATAGAATTAAAAAGTGTGTCAAAACGATTCCCTGGATTTGAAATTAAAAATATGACTTTTTCCCTGCCATCTGGTTGTATTCTTGGATTGATTGGAAAAAATGGTGCGGGAAAGAGCACAACAATTCACTTGATTATGAACATGCTTCGGAAAGATCAAGGTTGTATCAAAGTGCTTGGAAAAAATAATGAGGAGCATTTTGAACAAGTGAAAGAAGATATTGGCGTTGTCCTCGATGAACCAGGGTTCCCAGAATTTATTACAATCGATAAGGTAAATAAAATTATGAGAAATATTTATAGAAATTGGGAAGAGGATCGATATTATGAGTTAGTGAAACAATTAGAATTGCCAAGGGGGAAAAAACAATTTAAAGATTATTCTAAAGGTATGAAAATGAAGCTTGCCATTGCAGTTGCACTATCGCATCAGGCGAAGCTTTTAATTTTGGACGAACCAACCAGTGGATTAGATCCGGTCGTTAGAGATCAGCTTCTTGACATTTTTTATGAATTTACTAGGAAAGAAGGTCATTCGATTTTGATTTCTTCTCATATTGTTGGGGATTTGGAACGTTTATGTGATTATATTGCTTATATTGATGATGGACGGTTAAAAATATTTGAGGAAAAAGATCAATTGTTGCAGCAATATGGATTATTAAAGTGTTCTGAAGAATTGCAGGAACTTGATGAGTGTGCAATTAAAGGAATTAGAAAATATACATATGGAGTTGAAGCTTTAGTAGATAAAAGAAGAATACCACAAGGGTATCAAACGGATATTGTAACGTTGGAAGAAATTCTTGTATTTCTTGCAAAAGGGCAAAAGGGAGTGAGAATATGAAGGGATTATTATTCAAAGGCTGGTTGGATTTAAAATATCGTTTTTGGATGTTTTTCATTGTTGATATTATTTTTGGAGTCGGAAGTTCCATGATGCTGAAAAACGGAAATTTTCTTGATCTGCGATGGATTGGTTTTTATCTTGGAATTTTTTTGTCATCGATTCCTTTAAGAAACATGCTTTTTGATGAAAAGACTAAATGGAATTTGTATCAGTTAGTTCTTCCTGTTCATAAAAAAGATATCCTATGTATGCAATACTTTATTGGAATAGGATCTTTGGTTTTGGCCTGCATTGGGTATGGAATAGGATTTGAGGCAGGGTCTTTGATCGCAGGGGAAATTGTATGGAATGATCTTAATGCGATTGGACTTGTCATACAGCAAATATTTTTTTCGGCAACGATTCTAATGGTTATTGAGTTTCCAATGATATTTTTTCTTGGACAAAAGAGGGGAAGAAAATTTATTGTAATTTTAAATGGATGTGTGGCAGGTATTTTTATTGTGGCAGTTTTAAACGGATACACATTGCTTCCATATGATCTTCCATATCGGAAGTGGATCATGGCCGGATTTTTGATCATAGCATGGATTCTTTCTTATAAAATATCATTTCAATTATTTCATTTAGGAAGAGATTAGAAACAAAGAGTTTCAAAATGACTTTTGTTTTATGCTATAATGAGAAAAAACAGAAAGCAGGTGATCCTTTTTGAAGTTTATCCATATTGCAGATATTCATTGGGGTGCAAAACCGGAACGTACAAAATCATGGGGAAAAATCAGAGAAAAAGATATTAAGGAGACTTTTTTTAGAATGATTTCCTATGCAAATGAAAGAGAAATGGATTTACTTTTGATTGCGGGAGACTTTTTTCACAACCAGCCAACAGTGCAAGACTTAAGAGATGTTGATTATCTGCTTGGAAAACTTACGACAGCCAGAGTTGTATGGATTGCCGGAAATCATGATCATTTAAAAGAAGGGAAACCTTTTTATGAGTATTCTTGGAAGACACCGATATATTTTCTGAAAGATCAGAATCTTGAAAAAGTGTCTTTTTCAGATCTCCAGACAAGCGTTTATGGGTTCAGTTATTGGGAAAATCAGATTCGTCAGCCTTTATATGATAGGGTAAAGCCTGAAGATGATGGAAATTTTTCTATTTTACTTGCTCATGGAGGTGATGAAAGTCATATCCCAATCGATCAGGAAAAATTAAAATGGTCTGGGTTTGATTATATTGCACTTGGTCATATTCACAGACCTCAGATTATTTTTGAAGATTTGATGGCTTATGCTGGTTCGATGGAGCCTTTGGATCGTACAGAAACTGGACAACATGGATTTATTGAAGGAGAAATTAGTGAAGAAAAGCAAATGATACATTTTGTTCCATTTGCTAGACGGCAGTATATGCAGGCAGAAGTTTTTATATCAGATAAAATGGGTCAAGCAGAAATTTTAGATCGTATAGAGACAGAGTTGTCTTATCGAGGAAAAGAGAATATGTATGAGATTGTACTGACAGGGACGAAAGATCCGAAATTGCATCTTGATTTTGAAAGAGTCGAAGATTCTTATTTGATTTCTAGTGTTCATGATGAAACAAGAAATCCATGGGAATATGATCGAATATCAGGGGATAATGATTTTTTAGTTAGCAAAGTTGCAGAAATATTAAAAGACCACCCAAAGGCACTTTCTTATGCAATGGAAGCATTAGCAGCATCCAGGGAGGATTAATTTATGAAAATTAAAGAAATATCGATCGATGGATTTGGAAAATTTCATAAATATCATTGTAAACTGTCAGACGGGATTCAGGTCTTTTATGGAGAAAATGAGTCTGGGAAAACAACACTGCGAAAATTTATGATTGCCATGTTATTTGGAATGGAAAAAGGGCGTGGTATGGCAGCAAAAAATGACGATTATACAAAGTATGTGCCGATAGATGGAGGAAACTATGGTGGTTCTATGATTTTTGAAAAAGATGGAATTTCCTACCGAGTGCAGAGAATTTTTTCTCCAGGTCGAAGTCAAGTCCGTTTATTTTATTCGGATACGATGGAGGAAATCATTCTTCCGGAAAAAAGTCTGGTACATAAGATTTTTGAGAGTAATAAAAATGCATTTGAAAACACTGTTTCTATGACACAATCAGATATCAGAACTGGAAAAGAAATGAAAGAAGTGCTGCAAAGTTCTATGGCTAATTTACGCAGCAGTAAGGATTCGGAGATTGATATTCGAAAAGCGATTGATTATTTAAAAGCAAAACGAAGAGAAAAGAGAAAAGATTCCATTTTTGCTAAGGCAGATAAGATCAGACAGCAAATTAAAATTGTAACCTATGACCCTAATAAATTGGAGCAATATACAAAAGAAGAACAAGAGTTAAGGAAAAAACTAACCAAGAGAGAACATTATAACTTTTTTCAAAGACTACTTCGATGGATTCGAAGACTTCTTGGTGTAAATGAAGATCAGATAGAAAAGATGGAAATTCTTCATCGCCTGGATATTGTTCGTATGGAAATAAAACAGTTAACGGATCAAAAGGAAATGCAGCAAGAAATTCATATTCAATATCAAAAGATTATGGAGCAAAAAAAGAGCATAGAAGAAGAAATTGGTCAGATAGAAATGGCTATTTATGCAATTGAGCAGGCAGCTTTAGCGGTACAAAAAACATTTGGACAAGAATTGAATGAGAAAATATCAGAAATTTTTGAGCGAATGACAGGAAGTGATTATAAAAAGGTTGTAATGAATGATGCGTTGGAAATGATGGTGCAAAAAGATTTTGACTATATTGATATGAAATATTTAAGTAATGCAACCGTAGAACAGTTGTATTTTGCTCTACGCCTGGCAGCAGCAGATCTTTTATATAAAGAAGATCATTTTCCATTGTTTTTGGATGATGTTTTTGGAAATTATGATGATAAAAGATTAAAAAGAACACTCTCTTATCTTGGACAAAAAAGTGATCGACAGATTTTTTTGTTTACTGGACGAAGTGAGGTTGTGAAAGCGTTAAAAGAACATAAAATGAACTATCATTTGATAGCATTATAAAAAAGGCAGAATCTTTTCGTGAATTCTGCCTTTTGATCTTAAGTTTTATTTTTCTACATATTTTGCTTTTAGTTCTGCAACTTTTTTAGCGTATGCATCGTTACGTTTTTGCTGAGCAATGATATCTTTAATAGAAGCTTTTACGTCATCAAAAACAGATGCCTGAGCATCTTTTTTGTCTTCTACTTTGATTAAGTGATATCCAAACTGAGTTTTTACAGGGCCTACGATGTGACCAACTTCTGCAGCAAAAGCAGCATCTTCAAATTCTTTTACCATCTGTCCTTTTCCAAAAGAACCAAGATCTCCACCCTGCTGTCCGGATGGGCAAGTAGAAAATTCCTGTGCGGCATCTTCAAAAGATTTTTCTTCTGTTGTAATCATTTCCAGGATTTCCTGACACTTATCTTCGTTATCAACAAGAATATGTTTTGCATGAACGGTTTCACCATTGAGAAACTGATCTTCATTGGCATCATAATATTCTTTTGCTTCTTCATCAGAGACTGTGATGTCTTTCATTACTTCTCCAACTGCCATCTGTGCAAGGATTTCTCTTCTGGCATGAGCCATGTTTTCTTTAAATGCATCAGTTTCTTCCAGTTTCTGATCTTCACCGTCTTTTGCAAACAGATGAATTGTGATCAGCTGTTCTAAACATTGCTGTCTGAACTGTTCATTTCCAGCATAAGCCTGCTGTTCTTTTGGAAGAGCATGTAAAAGCGCATCCAAATCTTTCTGAGTAATTTCTTCTCCGGCAACGACTGCCAGTACATTCTGGTTTTCCATTCGGTTTCTCCTTTTGTTTTTTTATGTGATAAAAACATATTATATCATAATCGAACAGACTCCACCACTGAAATCATTGATTTTCATCTAGAAGATTTTTGCACAATGTTGGTGTATATGATTTTTTGTGGTAAGATATTAAAATAGAAAAATGCAATAGGAGGAAGAGATATATGGCAAAAAAAATGACCATGGCGGATATTGCGCGCTTGTCGGGTGTCGGAAAAAGTACGGTTTCCCGTTATTTTAATGGAGGTTATGTAAAAGAGGAAACGAGAGCAAAGATTCAAAAGGTCATTGAGCAGTATCATTATACACCAAATGCATTTGCAAGATTAAATGCAAGACAGAGTAATGTGATCGGAGTGATTGTGCCTACTTTAAATTCTAAAATTACAAGCCGTGTGATCACGAGTATTGATCGTTATCTTCGGGAAAAAGATTATACAACATTAATTCAAAATTCGGATCATGATATTGATCAGGAACTAAAAAATATTCAACGTTTGATCCAGTTAAATGTGGATGGTATTTTAATTAGTTCCATTGCGATTACAAAGGATCATAAAGAATTACTAAAAAAAGCAGAAATCCCAATCGTTGTTCTAACGCAAGATTATGAAGATGGAATTTCGATCATTTATGATGATTATCATGCGGGAAAGATGATGGGAGAATATATAGGAAAAAATGGACATAAAAAGGTTGGTTATATCAGTGTTTATGAGACAGACCGAGCGGTTGGTATCGAACGAAAACGTGGAGTTTTGGATGGCTTGAAAGAATATGGGATTGATGCAGTTGTTGGAAAAAGCGATTATAGTTTTATTGGTGGACAGAAGGTAGCAAGAGAACTTTTGGAAGAACACTCGGATCTGGATGCTATGATCTGCGCAACAGACCGGCTGGCATTTGGAACTTATAAAATTTTACATGAAAAAGGGAAAAAAATTCCAGAGGATGTGTCAGTTGCTGCATTTGGAGGATATGATGAAAGTTCTCTTCTTACACCAGAACTTACAACTTTGAAATTTGATTCCTATGGAATGGGATATCTTGGGGCGGAAACCATTCTTAAAATGATCAAAAAAGAAGTGGTATCTAAAAAACAAATCATAGGATATGAATTTGTGGATGGCAAAAGTGTACGATTTCTTAGATAGAAGAGATTAAATTGATAAAATGAAAATAGGAGACGCAGAAAGTTGTCTTCTATTTTTTTACCATTTTTGATGATATAAAAAAATGGAACCGATACCATAAAAACTCTTGACATTTTCATTGAAAAGTAATATGATACAAATATGGAACCGATACCATAAATGTTTCAGAATTTAAAAAGGAGAAGAGATATGGATTATGCAAAAATCGCAAGTCAGGTCATTGAAAATGTCGGCGGAAAAGCAAATATTAAGTCTGTACAGCATTGTGCAACAAGACTTCGTTTACAACTTCGTAACAATGACCTGCGGAATGAAGATGCCGTAAGTGACATCGAAGGAGTTAAAGGAGTATTTTTAACACAGTCACAGTTCCAAATTATTTTTGGATCAGGTCTTGTAAACCTTGTTTGTGATGAAGTACAAAAACAGCTTGGGATGTCAACAGCAGCACCAGCTGAGGATGATGAAAAGGAAGAGAAAAAAGGAAATCCTCTGCAGCGTCTGGTAAAACTGTTAAGTGATATTTTTGTACCAATCATTCCGGCAATTGTAGCTGGTGGTTTGTTAATGGGTCTAAATAACATTTTAACAGCAGCAATGTTTGATGGAAAATCCGTGATTGATCTTTATCCACAGTGGAAGGGTCTTGCGACAGCGATTAATATGTTTGCAAGCGCACCATTTACGTTTTTGCCTGTATTGATTGGATTTAGTGCAACGAAGAAATTTGGAGGGAATCCATATCTTGGAGCAGCTATGGGTATGATCATGGTACATCCAGATCTTTTAAGTGCGTACAGCATTGGAATTGCCAAAGCTCCTGTATGGAATATCTTTGGATTTAAGATTGCAGCTATCGGATATCAGGGAACAGTTCTTCCGGTATTAGCAGTTGCATTTATTCTGGCAACTATTGAAAAGAAATTACATAAGGTAACACCGACATGGTTAGATAACTTGACAACACCACTGATTTCAATCATGGTAACATCTTTCCTTACATTTATCTTCGTAGGACCAGTTTTAAGAGAAGCAGGAAACTTACTTGCCGATGGTATTACATGGGTATATAACACACTTGGATTTATTGGTGGAGGACTGTTTGGTCTTGTATATGCTCCAATTTGTTTAACGGGTATGCATCATAGCTTTATCGCAATTGAAACACAACTGATTGCGGCAAAAGCTACGACAGGTGGAAGTTTTATCTTTACAACAGCCAGCATGAACAACGTAGCACAGGGTGCAGCTGTTATTGCAGTATTATTTTTAACAAAAAATGAAAAAATGAAATCTATTTGTTCTGCATCTGGTGTTTCTGCACTCCTTGGTATTACAGAACCTGGAATGTTTGGTGTAACTTTAAAATTAAAATATCCATTCTACGCAGCGATTATCGGATCTGCCGTAGGAAATGCTTATTGTGCAGCAACAAAGGTACTGGCACAAGCGTTAGGAGCCGCTGGACTTCCTGGATTCCTTTCCATGCTGCCAAAGGATTATTTAAACTTTGCCATTGGTTTGATTTTATCCATGGCTGTATCTGCAGTATTGACTGTAGTCTTCTGGAAGAAATTTAACATTGAAGGAGAAGAACCTGTAAAGAAAGAAGAAGTTGAAAAAGTTAAAAAAGAAGAATTAAAATAAGAACCAAAAGAAGAACCTGTAAAAGTACAGGGACCACAGGATTTATATTCTCCAATGAAAGGTGAAGTTTTATCCGTAGAAAAATCCAATGATCCTGCATTTGCATCCAAAGCAATGGGAGATGGTGTAGCGATTAATCCAACAGAAGGTATTGTATATGCACCAGCCGATGGAACAATCAGTCTTGTATTTCCAACCAAACATGCAATGGGAATTACCTTAAATTCCGGAGTAGAACTTCTCGTTCATGCAGGAATTGATACAGTCAAAATGGAAGGGGAAGGTTTTACAACATTTGTTTCCACTGGAGATCAAGTAAAAAAAGGTGATAAACTACTAGAATTTGATATGGATCTTGTTAAGGAAAAGGGATATCAAACACAGACTATGTTCCTTGTAGCAGATGCAAAAGAAAAAGAAATAGAAGTAAAACCTGCAGTAAATGCAGATAATGAAACAAAAATCATGGTATTGAAATAATCGTAAAAATAATAGAAGGGAAAATCAAATGTTTGAGAAATACAAAAAAGTCCTGAAAGAAGATTATAAAGCATGGTATAAAGAAAATGAAGATTATAGAAAAAAAGTGGCAGCAGATCCAAGAAGATTAAGCTTTCATTTGATGCCAAAGACTGGATGGTTAAATGATCCAAATGGATTATGTCAGTTTCATGGAACGTATCATATTTATTATCAGTATACACCGTTTGAACCAACCGGGGAACTGAAAATGTGGGGACATTATACAACGAAAGATTTTGTACATTATAAAGATTACGGTCCAGTTGTATTTCCTGATAAAGACTTTGATGCTCATGGGGTTTATTCTGGATCTGCATTTATTGAAGATGATACCATTCATTACTTTTATACAGGAAATTTAAAATATTTTGATCGTGATGATTATGACTATATTAACAGCGGACGTGGAAGTAACACGATTACATTTACAAGTAAGGATGGATATGATTTCTCAGAAAAACAGTTACTAATGACGAATGATGATTATCCTTCGGATATGAGCAATCACATCCGCGATCCAAAGATCCTGAGACACAAAGACACATATTATATGGTTCTTGGTGCAAGAGATAAAAAAGGGGTTGGAATGATTCTTCTCTATCAATCAAAGGACCTTAACCACTGGACTTATCTTAATAGAATTACGACACCAGAAAAATTCGGTTATATGTGGGAATGCCCAGATCTATTTGAACTGGATGGCCAGTTATTTTTGATTTGCTGTCCACAGGGAGTAGAGCAAAAAGGGATTGATTATGAAAATGTACATCAAACAACAGCAATGAAAATTTCATATGATTTTGAGACGAATGAATATGAAATCAAAGATATCAAGTTATTTGATCGCGGATTTGATTTTTATGCACCACAAACATTTGAAGATGAACATGGAAGAAGAATCTTAATCGGATGGATGGGAATTCCAGATGCAGATTATACAAATCCAACGGTAGAAAATGGATGGCAGCATGCTCTTACGATTCCAAGACAGCTTTTGGTCCGTGATGGAAAATTAATCCAACAACCAATATGGGAAATGAAACAGCTTCGAAGCGAAGACAAAGCTGTTTGTAATTTCTATGACGGTCAAGAAATTGTTTTGCAAAATGTTGTTTATGAAGCTATTGTCGAGTATAATAAATGTAGTAGTATGACAATGACTTTGCGGGAAGGAATTACATTATCTTATAAGGATGAAATTCTTACATTAGATCTTGGAGCGTATGGTGCTGGAAGAACAACGAGAAAAGTTCATGTCAAAGAACTTTCTCATCTCCAGATTTTTGCAGATACATCTTCTATTGAAATTTTTGTCAATCATGGAGAAGAGGTCTTTACTTCAAGAATGTATAATCTGAATGGAAGAGTTACAATCCAAGGACAATGTCAGGGTAAGATGACAGTATACCCGTTGAAATCTTTTGAAATTGAAGGAGACGACAATGAAAAATAAGTTATGTGGAATTGGAGAAGCATTGATTGATTTTATTCCGGAAGTGAAAGGACAGAGATTGAAAGATGTCCCATCTTTTACAAGAGTTGCCGGAGGAGCACCAGCGAATGTTGTCGGAGCAGTTACAAAACTTGGAATTCCATCAAAATTTTTAACAAAACTTGGAGATGATCCATTTGGGGATTATATTGTTGAAGTTCTTGATCAGGCAGGGATTGACACATCCAATATTGAAAGAGATCAGGAAGGAGAGACAGCACTTGCATTTGTCTCTCTTGCAGCAGATGGAAATCGTGACTTTAAATTTTATCGAAAAAATAGTGCAGACTTAAGATATAATGTAGAAGATATTCCAACAGATGTATTAGATGATTGCGGAATGATTCATTTTTGCAGTGTGGATTTAGTGGAATCGCCAATGAAACAAGCTCATAAAAAACTAATTGACATGGCAATTGCTCAAAATGTCAAAGTATCTTTTGATCCAAACTTAAGATTTTCTTTATGGGATGATCTTGATCAGTTAAAAGAAACAGTGAATGAATTTCTTGATTATGCAGATATTATTAAAATTTCTGATGAAGAGCTGGAATTTATTACAGGATATACAGATATTAAAGATGCGGTGCCTGGCCTGTTAAGCAAACGTGCAAAATACGTTGTTTATACAAAAGGAAAAGATGGCGCAGAAGTTTACACAAAAGATGGTGTTGTAGAAGCTTCCGGATATACTGTTGATGTTCGGGACACGACGGGAGCAGGAGATTCCTTTATTGGAGCATTTTTATACTGCCTATTAAGAGATGAAGTGGAAGATCTTAATAGTGTAAGTAAGGAAACATTACATAGTTATCTTGACTTTGCGAATGCATATGCGGCCAATACAACAACAAAAGAAGGCGCGTTGGCAGCTATGGCTGATGCGCAAGAAGTGGAAGCATGGATGGCACAATTAAAAAAATAAAAATATAATTTTTAAGAGGGAATTCTTTTTGGATTCCTTCTTTTTTTCACTACATAAAAGGAATATAATACTGTAAGAATCATAAATGAAAAATGGGAGAAATGACATGAAAAAACGAAAACTTGCAGTAATTTTACCGGGACTTGGATATCATTGTGATAAACCTTTACTATATTACACAAAAAAATATTTAAAAACGAAGAGCTACGATATAGAAGAAATTACCTATCATGATTTACCACAGTGGAAGAAAGATTCCCTCACTCAGATAGGAAAGATCGTAGTGCAGCAAGCATGTGAAGCCTTTGAAAAAATTTCTGTTAAAGATTATAATGAAATTGTATTTGTATCAAAGAGTATAGGGTCTGTAGCTGCATGTTATTTATCACAGACAGTAGATATTGATTGGAAACATATTTGCTTTACACCGGTAGATCTTACAATTCCGTTATTAGAAACTGGGCATATGACAATTTTTTCTGGAACAGATGATCCGCTGGTGGATGGAAGTCATTTGGAGAGAGTATGTAAAGAAAAAAAGATTCCATTACATCGGATAAAGCATGGAAATCATTCGTTAGAAACAGGGGATGTCCTTTATGATATTCGACAGTTAAAAGACATTATAACGATTGTCAGCAAAATAGAAAATTTATAATTTATTAGGTCATTCATAGGAATATGGATGGCCTTTTTGTATACATGAAAAAAAGATGGTTGAATGGTTGACATGACTAAGTTTGTGATATATAATTAGCATACAAAATATTAGTACACTAAAACTAAGCAAGCAAATAATAAAACGAACGAATAACTTGGAAAGAAAATAAATAAAGCATTTCAACAATAGGAGGAAAGAAAAGATGGTTGAATTTAAGCTGACAAAAGAACAGTTACTTGCAAAAGAATTGTTCAAAAATTTCGCTGAAAACGAAATTAAGCCAATTGCCAGAGATATGGATGAAGCAGAGAAATTTGATATGGATTTATTGGCTAAAATGAAAAAATACGGATTGATGGGAATTCCTTATTCAAAAGAATATGGAGGAGAAGGTGCAGATGTTTTAACGTATGCATTAGCGATGGAAGAAGTATCAAAAATTGACGCAAGCACAGGGATTACAATTTCTGTACATACCTCCCTTTGTTGTTCTTGCATCAATGATTATGCATCAGAAGAGCAGAAACAGAAATTCCTTCGTCCACTTGTTGATGGAACAAAGGTCGGATGTTTTGGATTGACAGAGCCTGGTGCAGGTACGGATGCAAGCGGAGTAAAGACAACAGCAAAAGCCGATGGTGATTTTTATGTATTAAATGGACAGAAGGTATTTACAACAAACTCTGGTTTCGCTGATACATTTGTAATCTTTGCATATACAGATAAGAGTGCAGGAACGAGAGGGATGTCAGCATTTATTGTGGACCGTAATACAGAAGGATTATCTGTAAGTAAAGATATTCCACGTATGGGAATTCGAGCAGCATCCAATGCAGAAGTTGCCCTTGTTGATGTAAAAGTACCAAAAGAAAATCTGATTGGAAAAGAAGGTATGGGATATAAGATTGCAATGGGAGCTCTGGCAGGAGGACGTATTGGAATTGGAGCTCAGTCTGTAGGAATTGCGCAGGGAGCTTTAAATGAAGCAATTAAATATGTAAAAGAAAGAAAACAGTTTGGAAAACCAATCGCAAAATTCCAGAATACACAATTCTTAATCGCAGCGCTTCAAACAAAGATCGATGCGGCTCGTCTCATGGTATGGAGAGCAGCAAAAGCAAAAGATGATCACGAAAATTATGCACCGTTGGCAGCACAGTGCAAATTGTTTGCTTCTGATGTAGCGGTTGAAGTTACAAGAGGATGTGTACAGATGCTTGGTGGTTATGGATATTCAAGAGAATATCCGGTAGAAAGAATGTATCGTGATGCCAAGATTACAGAAATTTATGAAGGTACATCCGAAGCTATGAAGATGATCGTTGGCGGCGGATTGTTAAGATAAGGAAATGGAAGGAGAGTAAGAAGAATGAAGATCGTTGTTTGTGCAAAACAAGTACCAGATACAACTGAAGTGAAATTGGATCCAAAAACAAATACTTTGATTCGTGATGGCGTTCCAAGTATTATCAATCCAGATGATAAGGCGGGAATTGAATCAGCGTTACAGTTAAAGGAAAAATGCCCGGGAAGTAGTGTAACGGTTGTTTCTATGGGACCTCCTCAGGCAGATATTGCCTTAAGAGAGGCACTGGCTATGGGGTGCGATGATGCCATTTTGGTTTCAGATCGAGCCTTTGGAGGAGCTGATACATGGGCAACTTCCTCAACAATTGCAGCAACTTTAAAAAAATTAGATTATGATGTGATTATCACAGGACGTCAGGCAATCGATGGTGATACTGCACAGGTAGGGCCTCAAATTGCGGAACATCTAGGAATTCCACAGGTAAGTTACGTAGAAAAAATGGATGTGGAAGGTGATGATACCATTGTTGTTCAGAGACAGTTTGAAGATCGTCATCAGGTGATTGAAGTAAAAACACCATGCCTTTTAACAGCACTTGCAGAACTGGCAACACCAAGATATATGTCGGTACATGGTGTATTTGATGCATATCATGAGAAAGAAGTTAAAGTATGGGGATTAGCAGATATTGAAGATACCGTTGATCAGGCAAATATTGGTCTGAAAGGTTCTCCTACAAGAGTAAAGAAATCCTTTACAAAACAGGCAAAAGGTGCCGGAACAATTTTAAATGATTTATCGGATGATGAAGCAGTAAAAGCGATCGTTGATAAATTACAGGAAAAACATATCATTTAATCAAAGGAGGATCAATCAAAATGAGTAAAGACGTATATGTATTTGCTGAACAAAGAGATGGTGAACTTCAGAAAGTTGGCATCGAGCTGGTTGGAGAAGCAAAAAAATTAGCAGCGGATCTTGGACAGCAGGTAGTTGCAATCCTGCTTGGATCCGAAGTAAAAGATAAAGCCAAGGTATTAATTGCACATGGAGCAGATAAAGTTGTCGTTGTTGATGACCCAATTCTTGCAGAATATGTGACAGAACCTTATATAAAAGCAATCACTGAAATTATTAAAGAAAAAGATCCTGAAATTGTTCTTTATGGGGCATCTTCCATCGGTCGAGATCTTGCGCCTAGAGTATCTGCAAGAATTCATACAGGATTGACTGCAGATTGTACAAGTCTTGCAATTGATGAAGATACAAAGCTTTTGATGATGACGCGTCCAGCATTTGGTGGAAATATTATGGCAACAATCGTGTGTGAAAATTTCAGACCACAGATGGCAACCGTAAGACCAGGTGTTATGAAGGCATTAGAAGCTGATGAGAGTCGAACAGGAGAAGTGGAAGATTTTGTAGTTGCATTTACAGATGCAGATATGAATGTAAAAATCCGAGAAGTTGTAAAGACAACACACAAATCGGTTGATATTACAGAAGCAAAAATTCTTGTATCTGGTGGTCGTGGTGTCGGAAGTGCCGAAGGATTTAAAGATCTTGAAGTGCTGGCAGAAACATTAGATGGAGAAGTAGCAGCATCTAGAGCAGCAGTTGACTCTGGATGGATTAGCAATGATCGACAGGTTGGGCAGACAGGAAAAACGGTTCGACCAGAATTATATCTTGCATGTGGTATTTCTGGAGCAATTCAGCACGCAGCAGGGATGGAAAATTCTGAACTAATTATTGCGATTAATAGAGATGAAGATGCAGCAATTTTTGATATTGCAGATCTTGGAATTGTAGGAGATATCAAAAAGATTCTTCCAAAATTAAACGATGCGATTAAAGCAATCAAAGAAAAATAAAAAAATAAGTAATGATATTATAATATAGGAAAACTCCAAAAAAAACAAAATCTTCTAAAAAATTAGTCAGAGGGACAAAGAATGATGGTGCAATCTTTGTCTCTCTGGCTTTTGTTATGAAACATACGGGTGAAAAACCAAGCCCATGGGAAAAGATAAGAAGGCTATTTTCATATTCTATTTTGCTTGCTTTTGGCAGAAATGATCTATCCACAGACATATCAAAGATAATATCATCGTAATTCCACTGTTAAATATATCTGAGTTAAAATCCACCTGACTGTGTGGTATGAAGTAGATGGAAATATGTGTAATGACAATCGGTACAGGTTTAAAGCTAGCAGAGCAAAGTCGAAGACATGACATAAATGATTGTGAAATTTCAAAAAGTTTTGTATATTATCCAAGTAGCAGCAATGCAAATAAGTGAAATACAGGAACCAAATGTAAAAACAACGAATTTTTTCAAAAGCAATGCAAGCATTGACAGAAATGGAATCGGAATAATACTGATTACTAGCAGAGTTTTTAAAATAATTTTTTCTTTCGTTATTAAAACTGGCAGTATTATAAGCCATATGGCTATAATTGATATAATGACAATGGTAAGCTGTTTGAAGTAAAATAGTTACAAATCAAACATATAAAAATAGCAATTAATGCGAAAATAGAAATAGCCGCTAAAATATTGAGTTTTATTTCTTTTCACTTTTCATTTACGAATGTTCGTTTTAATTTGTAAGTTTTCGTATCCATTGATATTGATTGACTCTTCGTGCAGTTGGTAAGCACTTAAAGATCTGGTCAGAATTTAAGAGGGCAACGACGGCAGCAACGGGAAGATTCCATATGAAAGCACCAAGGAAGGATAAGGGAATCACGATTGCCCAGGTTGAGATTATATTTAACCAGAGAACATAGGTAACATCTCCACCTCCTTTTATGATGCCTACACCAGCTGGCATCTGATATGCCATGCCAACAAAGATAAAGCATAAGATTATCAGAATTTGGTTCGATAAAAGATAAGCATTTGGTGTCAGATCATAAAAAGATAAAAATGGTTTCCGAAGGGAAAATAAAATGATTCCAAGCAAACATCCAACAATGAGATAAATAGCTTGTAAGGATTTACAGTATTCTTTTATTTTTTTTAAGTTTTTTCCGTCAGAGCCTACGATTGTTCCAATAAGAACGGATGAGGCAGAGGCCTCTCCAACGGTAATTACCTTCAGATATTGAAAAATAGTAGTTGATACGGAATTTGCGGCAATGGCATCGGATGATAGATGTCCAAGAATTCCAGTCTGGATTGGTGTTGCGGCATTCCATAAGGTATTGGACAGAAAAGAAGGCCATAAAATTGAAAAGAACCGGCAAATGAGCTGACCCCAAAAAGTTAGACTTTTATTGCGTAACAGATTGATTTCTGTTACGCATTTTTTATGCAACCATGAGAGCTAGTCTGTATTGTACAGGACTCTT
>SKEG01000914.1_pt1 | contig 26946 bp, 23 predicted proteins | sample 4826631 | NCBI WGS metagenome assembly SKEG01 (sample SAMN11008815, study PRJNA524170) | human gut metagenome | biome: Human fecal sample; material: Feces; isolation source: fecal sample from pouch patient p26, p34, p50 | host: Homo sapiens | place: Israel: Tel-Aviv | collected 2016-11-02
AAAATGAAGCTAAAGCTGATTTAGTGGAACTTCTCAAAAAGTACTTTATATAAAAACATTTTGTCCTGATTTCTACAATAGTTTGTCAACATTTAAAGATTTAAATAGTAACTTTTGTATTGAGCAAAACAATGAAAAACCATTACTGTCTTCATTAATAAATGTTAAAGACTTTACTGATATTGAGAATTGTGTTATTAATGATCAACAAATTGCATTTTGGCAGAATATGTCTTATAGAAAAATGCGTTTAAATTTTCAAACACTTATTGCTTATAGTATCTTTAAAATATTTCAATTTAAATATATCTTTGACGATGAAAGTACTGAGCTCAGCCAATATAACCAAAATGAATCTTTTGTACAATATAAAAGATTTGAAAGGGAATTATATTATTTAATAGAAATTGGGCGAAATCGTTATGATGAATATCATAAATTAGGCATTGAACTATCTGAAGCTATTGAGGGGATTGATTCAGCCAAAGAGTTTGAGTTGATTTTAAATAATGCTTCATTTTCAGGTCTAATATCTCCCAATAATGAAAATGGAAAATTAAGATCTATTGGTTTTGGAAAGTGGCGAGTTTGTTTTATTGCATTTAGAGATTTAGATTGCTCACTAGAGGAATACCAATTTTATCAATCTAAATTAATAAAGTTTTTCTTTGAATCTATTAATGAAGATGATAAATTAGACTCTATAATACCTATTTTAATTATTTTTTTAAGTAATTCAAAATTAAGGTTTATGCAGAAACAATTTATTGAAGTACTTAGATATTTTTCTGATTTAAAAAGTGATAAGTGTGATAGAATAGAGGAGTATCAATCATTTCTTAAGTATATATATGATGCTCTTGTCTTATTCACGTATATAGATAATATATCTATCCCAAAAGATCGTTTTAACAGAATAGATATTAATATGGCTAATGAAATAAATGTCTATTTAGATATTTTAGCAAATCAATTAGCTACTAATAGTAGATCAAATTCGTTAGATATTTCTATATATAGAGAATCTATAAATATCGTAAAAAAAGCTATAAACTTTATAGCGAGTGTTAATATATGCAGTGTCTATTCTGGAGAAATTAATAGAAATCTTAATAAAGATATTAAGTCTAATAAATCTAATAGTTTTAATCAAAATGAAGTGAATAATATGACTTATTCAATAAAGGACATAATTGATATATTAAATAAAAATCATAAATAGATAATAATTCTGATTAATGTTATATAGTTAATTTTAAGCTTCTGTTGAAGATAGAATAAATCTATTTTTATTAAATAAGATTTTAATGTATATAAATTGGTGAATAAATTACTTGTTGTTAAATAAGAATTAATATGTGGTAAAAGAACAATTTTATTATTCTTAGCCTACAAAGCAAAGCATGTTATTGTCATTGAAATCGTAGAACCAGCCAATATTAATGCTCGTGAAAACGCACGACGTAACGGATATGATAATACAGAATTCATCGTTGTTGATGCGGCCGTAGAAATGCTAAAACTCTACAAAGATGGCGTACGTCCTGATGTAATCGTATCCGTTCAAATCCGTGTAGGCTGTAAAGAAGAAGTACTACCTCTGCTGCTGGCATGGAACCAAAACGCATTGTCTACGTATCCTGTAACCCAGCAACTATGGCAAGAGACATTGAAATTCTTACACACTATGGCTATGAACTAAAGGAAGTACAACCAGTAGACATGTTCCCAATGACAGATCACGTTGAGGCAGTGGCTTTGCTTACTAAAATTTAATATCAAATTCCAAGTTTATATAACCGGACTTATATGAATAAATAGATTTTCATAAAGTCTGGTTTTTTATATAATAAGATTATAAATATAAGTTCAGAATGTAACAGGGATAATTAGTTCAGAGGTAAGGGGTTATACTGATGGATGTAAAAATTTTTGATAATATAAATGATATTGTTCGTGAGGATATGATATCTACAATAAATAGGGGAAGTAAGATATCGATTGCTGCTGCTTATTTTTCAATATATGCTTATAAAGAATTGAAAGAGCAGTTAGAACAAATAGATGAGTGTAGATTTATTTTTACAGCACCAACATTTATTAAAGAAAAAACAGAGAAGCAAAAGAGAGAATTTTATATTCCTAGATTAAATCGTGAGACTAGCTTATATGGTACAGAGTTTGAACTGAAGCTACGAAATGAAATGAACCAAAAGGCTATAGCTAAAGAATGTGCAGATTGGATTAAACGAAAAGCAACCTTTAAGTCTAATATTACAGGGGAGAATATGACTGGCTTTGTAAATGTAACGAATTCCAATTCTGCTACTACTTATATGCCTATTAACGGTTTTACCACAGTTGATATTGGTTGTGAACGTGGTAATAATACCTATAATATGGTTAATCGATTTGAATCACCGTTTGCTGATAAGTACATCAATTTATTTGAAAGCCTGTGGAATGATAAAAATAAACTTCAAGATGTTACGGATATCGTTATAGATAATATGACTTCTGTTTATAATGAGAATTCTCCGGAGTCTATTTATTTCTTGATTCTATATCATGTATTTAGTGAGTTCCTCAATGATATCTCCACTGATGAATTACCAAATGAAGCTACAGGGTTTAAACAAAGTAAAATTTGGAATATGTTATATGATTTTCAACGAGATGCAGTACTTGCCATTATAAATAAGTTAGAACGGTATAATGGTTGTATTCTTGCCGATAGTGTTGGTTTAGGGAAGACTTTTACTGCATTAGCAGTTGTAAAATATTATGAGAATCGAAATAAAAGTGTTCTTGTTCTGTGTCCCAAAAAGCTAGCAGAGAACTGGAATACTTATAAAGATAATTATGTAAATAATCCAATTGCTGCTGATCGTCTTAATTATGATGTCTTATTCCATACAGATTTATCTAGACCTAGTGGTTTTTCAAACGGACTTGATTTAAACCGCTTAAATTGGGGAAACTATGATTTAGTTGTTATAGATGAATCGCATAATTTCCGTAATGGTGTTGGTACGCATGCTAATACTGTGGAGAATCGGTATGTAAAATTGATGGATAAGATTATCAGAGCGGGCGTAAAAACAAAAGTATTAATGCTTTCTGCAACGCCGGTTAATAATAGATTTATTGACTTGAAAAACCAATTAGCCATAGCGTATGAAGGTGATACTTCACTAATTGATAATAAATTAGGTACTAACAAATCGATTGATGAAATATTTAGACAAGCACAACGAGCATTTAATGCATGGAGTGAGTTAGATGTTGCAGATCGAACAACAGATACTTTGTTAAAAACATTAGATTTTGATTTCTTTGAATTATTGGATAGTGTTACGATTGCGCGATCGAGGAAGCATATTGAAAAATATTATGATACTACTGATATTGGCAAATTTCCTCATAGAAACATACCTATTTCATTGAGCCCTAAACTTACTGATTTAGAATCTGCTACTAACTATAATCAAATTTATGAAGAGTTAAGTAAACTTTCCCTTTGTATCTATACACCATCTAACTATATTTTTCCAAGTAAGATTCAAAAATATATTGATCTAACACATAATAAAGGGAATGAATTAACCCAAACAGGTCGTGAACAAGGTATTCGTAAGTTAATGAGTGTTAATTTGTTGAAACGTTTAGAAAGCTCTGTTAATTCTTTTCAACTTACTTTACAACGTATTTATAGCCTTATTAATGATACTGTAGACAAGATAAATCGATTTGAGCAATATGGTACAAGTAGTATTGATATGTATGAATCTGCTGATACAGAGTGGGATATCGATGATAGTAATACAGAATTTTTTACTGTCGGAAATAAGGTGCAAATTGATTTAGCTGATATGGATTATAAAACTTGGCGAGCAGAGCTCAATTCAGATATTGAAGTTTTAGATGATTTAATGAATATGTTAAATGTAATAACACCTGAATATGATGGTAAGTTACAAAAATTGCTTGATGTCATATCAAAAAAAATAGAAAATCCAATTAATATTAATAACAAGAAGGTTTTGATTTTTTCTGCCTTCTCAGATACTGCTGAGTATTTATATGAACATGTTAGTACTTTTATAAAAGATAAATATGGACTTAATACAGCTGTTATAACTGGTTCTATTGATGGTAAAACTACTATTAAGAATTTTAAGGCTACTCTTAATAATGTATTGTCATGTTTTTCTCCTATTTCAAAAGATAAATCTGTTTTATTGCCAGATAGTAATGATGAAATTGATATATTAATTGCCACAGATTGTATATCCGAAGGTCAAAATTTACAAGATTGTGATTGCGTTGTTAATTATGATATTCATTGGAACCCAGTACGTATTATCCAACGATTTGGTCGTGTGGACCGTATTGGTAGTAAAAATGAAAGCATCCAACTTGTTAACTTTTGGCCTGATATGGATTTAGATGAATACATCAACCTTAAAGGTCGTGTAGAAACAAGGATGAAAATTTCTATTATGTCTTCAACAGGAGATGATGATCTTATTAATGACGAGGAGAAAGGAGATTTAGAGTATAGAAAGCAACAGCTTAAACGTTTGCAAGAAGAAGTAGTAGATATAGAAGATATGTCTACTGGTATTTCGATTATGGATTTAGGTTTAAATGAGTTTAGGCTTGATCTTTTGGAGTATATTAAAACTCATGGTGATATGGATACAAGACCTAAAGGCTTACATGCTGTTGTTCAATCATCCGAAGAACTTCCAGAAGGTGTGATATTTGTACTGAAGAATGTTAATAATTCTGTAAACATTGATGATCAAAACAGGATACATCCATTTTATATGGTTTATATTGGCATGGATGGAGATATTATCTGTGACTATCTAAATCCAAAACAATTGTTAGATGATATTAGATTATTGTGTAGAGGCAAACAAAAACCAATGTTAGAGTTATGTCAAAAGTTTAATAAAGACACGAATGATGGGAAAGATATGCAAGAATTATCAAACCTTCTTCGTGAAACAATTCATTCCATTATCGATACTAAAGAAGAAAGTGATATAGATAGCTTATTTACAGCTGGAGGGACCTCAGCACTTATCTCAGTAGTATCTGGCTTAGATGACTTTGAGCTTATTTCTTTCTTGGTAGTAAAATAAGAGGGAGATATATGATGCTAGGTTTACCAAAGGCTACAGAATTTAATCGGCGAATTCCTAAAGCTAAGTTCTATGAAAATATAAATATTACGACTTCTTTAAAAAAATTATTTGTAGATCAGGTAAAGAATATTTATTGGAGAAATAAAATTGCGTCTACAACTACTAATTTGCGTGAAGAGAAATATGTAACCGAGATAGAAGTATTTGAAATCAATCTTAATAGTACACAAGTAGATATTGAGTTATTAAAATTTATTGATAACATAATTCCTTACCATATTCTTTATATCTTAGCATACAATAGTAAGTATCAAGCTTGGATTGGATATAAAGAAAGCACGGATATAGAAAAGACAATATCTAAAGTGGATAGATACTATCATACAAATTGGCTTGAAGAAACAGAATTAATAGTAAAACTTGAAGGTCTTAACCTTGATGATGTATATGAAAATTTAGTACGTCAAATTGCTGGGAATCAGTTGCAATCTGATAACTCCAGTGAAAGCCTAAAACAGTCTGTAGAGCGTGATAAAGAAATAGAAACTTTGCAGAAGCAAATTAATATATTACAAAATAAAATACGAAAAGAAAAGCAGCTGAACAAACAAATAGAAATGAACACTGAGTTAAAAAAGTTAAGAAGTGAATTGGAGAAAATATAATGGAAAAAATGAGAATGGAATCAGTAGATATCACTGAAAAAAATATAGAGAAAATTGAAGCATTATTTCCTAATTGTATTACAGAAGCTTTAGATGAAAATGGTAAGTTAAAAAAAGCTATTAATTTTGATTTATTAAAACAGATGCTTTCTAAGGAAATCGTGGATGGTAATGAAGGATATGAACTTACTTGGGTTGGTAAGAAGGAGGCAATTATTGAGGCTAATAACTCTATAAGAAAAACATTACGACCATGTAAAGAAGATAGTGTAAATTGGGATAATACAGAGAATCTATATATTGAAGGAGATAATCTTGAGGTGTTAAAATTATTACAAGAAAGCTATCTCGGAAAGATAAAACTAATATATATTGATCCACCTTATAATACAGGCAATGATATTATATATAAAAATGATTATAGTCTAACAAAAGATGAGTATGACGAAAATATTAGCATAGATGACGATGGTAATTATTTATTTACTAATACTGATAATAACGGTAGATTTCATTCAGACTGGTTACATATGATGTACTCTAGGATTAAACTAGCTAAAAATTTGATGTCTGATGACGGTTTTTTTGCTATTGCTATTGATCATAATGAATTATTTAATTTAGGATGTATCTGTGATGAAATATTTGGATTTTCTAACCGTATAGGCGTTATAACGGTTGTTCATAAACCTGAAGGAAGAAATCAAGCTAAATATATTGGTCCTAGTAATGAGTTTATGTTGTTGTACATTAAAGATTCATCAAAGGCACGAATCAGACGAGTAGCAATAGATGATGAACAAGTAGCTATATTTGATCAAAGAGATCAAAAGGGTGCTTATCGTTTGAAAAATTTTATACGTCTTGCAGATGGTAAGTATTCTACACGTGAAGCTAAACCAGATTTCTGGTATCCAATATATGTAAAAAATGATTTAAGTTATATAAGTATTAAACCTATTAAAGATGCTATAGCTATATATCCAATTACTGATACTGGTGTTGAAAGAACTTGGAAAACATCAGCAGAAACATGTGAAGAGCGAATATTAAATGGAGACATTTTAGCAAAAAAAGACGGAGATAAAATTTATATCTACGAAAAATTACGCGAAGATCAAGTTATAAAAACACATTGGATTAATAAAAAATATCATGGCTTTCATTTTGGTACAAAAATCTTAGATAATTTATTGGGAGTTAAAACTTTTGATTTTCCTAAATCTTTATTTCTGATGAAAGACATATTTAAACTTTTTACAGAAAAGGATGATATTATTTTAGATTTCTTTTCTGGTTCAGCTACATCTGCTCATGCTGTAATGAAACTTAATTCTGAGGATGGAGGGAATAGGAAGTTTATACTTGCTCAAATCCCAGCTTCTTGCGATCCTAAATCAGATGCTTATAAAGCGGGTTACAAAAATATATGCGAAATTGGTAAAAAAAGAATTAGATTAGTTGGCAAGGCGCTTAAGGATAAAGCTGGATTAACAGATAAGAAGGTTGATATTGGTTTTAGAGTTTTTAAAGTTGATGAAACGAATATGAATGATATATATTATTCTGCAGATGAATACTCTCAGGATCTCTTATCAAATCTAGCATCTAATATTAAATCTGATCGTAATGATCTTGATTTATTATTTGGATGTTTACTAGAATGGGGATTACCATTATCTTTACCATATAGTTCCGAAGATATAAACGGATGTACAGTACATAATTATAATAATGGTGATTTGGTAGCATGTTTTAATGAAAATATACCAGATTCAGTTATTAAACATATTGCAAAACAACAACCTCTTCGTGCGGTTTTTAGAGATGGTAGTTTTGCTAATAGTCCAGCTAAAATAAATGTTGGTGAAACATTTAAATCACTAGCTCCAGATACAAGAGTAAAAGTTATTTAAGGTGGTACAGACATGAAACTACAATTTAAGCATCAAAAATTTCAAGCTGATGCTGCAAAAGCAGTTGTAGATGTATTTGCAGGACAGCCTTATTTAACACCAACATATATGATGGATAGAGGCTCCGGTTACATTCAGCAATCACTGACAGAGAAAACAGACTTTACTGGCTTTAGTAATCAAAAAATAGTAAAAGAATTAAATGATGATTTAATTCTTAATCGAATAAAGAAAATACAACGAGATAATCAAATTCAACCATCTGATAAATTAGAAGGTAGATATAATTTAACTATTGAAATGGAGACTGGTGTTGGTAAGACGTATACATATATTAAAACTATGTATGAACTTAATAAACATTATGGTTGGAGTAAATTTATAATTGTTGTGCCCAGTATTGCTATACGGGAAGGCGTTTATAAAACTTTTCAAGTTACACAAGAACATTTTGCAGAAGAATATGGTAAAAAAATAAGATTTTTTATTTATAACTCTGCTCAACTAACTGAAATTGATCGATTTGCATCTGATAGCTCTATTAATGTGATGATTATAAATTCTCAAGCATTTAATGCTAAAGGAAAAGATGCTAGACGCATTTATATGAAATTAGATGAGTTTAGATCTCGCCGCCCTATAGATATTATTGCTAAGACTAATCCAATATTGATCATTGATGAGCCTCAATCTGTAGAAGGGAAGCAGACAAAAGAGAGTTTAAAACAATTTAACCCATTAATAACTCTTCGTTATTCTGCAACTCATAAGAGTGACAGTATTTATAATATGATTTATCGATTAGATGCATTAGAAGCTTACAATAAGCATCTTGTAAAGAAAATTGCTGTAAAAGGGGTTACTGAATCAGGAAGTACAGCTACTGAAAGTTATGTTTATCTCGAAGGTATTAATCTGTCAAAGTCGGCTCCTACAGCAACTATTCAGTTTGATTATAAAGGTGCTAAAGGTATTCGAAAGATAACAAGAGTTGTTTCAGAAGGCTTTAATCTTTATGATAACTCAGGCCAAATGGAAGAGTATAAAGATGGTTTTGTTGTATCTAGAATTGATGGTCGCGATGACTCAGTTGAGTTTCTTAATGGGGTAAAGATCTATGCTGGTGATGTAATCGGTAAAGTAAATGAAGATCAACTTCGACGTATTCAAATCAGAGAAACGATTTTATCTCATATTGAAAGAGAACGTGACTTATTTTATAAGGGAATAAAAGTACTATCTCTATTCTTTATAGATGAAGTAGCAAAATATAAGCAATATGATGCTTCTGGAAATCCTATTAATGGTATTTATGCAGATATGTTTGAAGAGGAATATAAAGATATCATTGATAATCTTCAAACAAAATTTGGTGAAGATGAGTATTTAAAGTATATTAATGCTATTTCTGAGTCTTCTACACATGCTGGTTATTTCTCCATTGATAAAAAGGGAAAAATGGTTGACTCTAAGCTGAAAAATAAAAAAGAGAAAACATCTGATGATGTTGATGCATTTGATCTTATTATGAAGAATAAAGAACTTCTTTTAGATAGAGACCCTAAAAAATCTCCCGTTAGATTCATCTTTTCTCATTCTGCATTACGTGAAGGCTGGGATAATCCAAATGTCTTTCAGATTTGTACATTAAAACAAAGCAGTAGTGATGTGCGTAAACGTCAAGAAGTAGGTCGTGGTCTTCGTCTTTGTGTAAACCAAGATGGGGAACGTATGGATACGAATGTACTTGGAACTGATGTACATAATGTAAATGTTCTAACTGTAATCGCTAGTGAAAGTTACGATAGTTTCGCAAAGGGCTTACAAGCTGAAATTGCTGAGGCTGTTGCTGATAGACCTAAATCAATCACACCTGAATTATTCGTTGGAAAAGTAATTAAAGATATACATAATAATGAACAGGTTATAGATGATAAACTTAGCCATATTATTTATTATCAACTTATTAAAGCTGATTATATTGATAAAACTGGTGCCCTTACTGATAAATATTATGATGATAAATCTAATGGTTTAATACAGGTTGCTGATGAAGTAGCTGACTCCAAAGATGCAGTTATAGGAATTATTGACTCTATTTATGATGCTAAATCGATGCAATTTGAAAATGCGCGCAGTAACAATGTTGAGCTTCAGTTAGACGAAGATAAAGTTTCTATGCCTGAATTCAAGGCATTATGGGAAAAAATAAACTGCAAATCAGTATATGTCGTTGATTTTGATACCGATGAGCTTGTTAGAAATGCAATTTCAGCTTTAGATAGCAAACTTCGAGTTTCAAAGATTTTTTATAAAGTTGAATCTGGTACTATGAAGCAGATTAAATCAAAAGAGGCGTTAGAAACAGCAGGTTCTTTTGTAAAAGAAGCTGCTTCAACATATGGAAGTAAAAATGCTGTAAGTTCTAATGTTAAATATGATTTAGTCGGTAAACTAGTAGATGAGACAGGGCTTACGCGTAAAGCAATTATACAGATTCTTCAAGGTATTGAATCTGCTATCTTTAATCAATTCAAAGATAATCCAGAAGAGTTTATTATTAAAGCTGCTTCACTTATAAATGATGAAAAAGCAACAGCAATTATTGAGCATATCACATATGATGTATTAGATGAAAAATACGATACTAATGTATTTACTGACCCTACCATTAAAGGTCGTTTAGGCACTAATGCAATGAAAGCTAAGAAACATTTATACGACCATATCATTTATGATTCAACAAATGAAAAAAACTTTGCATCTGAATTGGATATAAACTCAGATGTAGCGGTCTATGTTAAATTGCCTGATGGATTTTATATATCAACACCTGTTGGTCGATATAACCCGGATTGGGCAATAGCTTTTTACGAAGGCACTGTAAAACATATTTATTTTGTTGCAGAAACAAAAGGCTCTATGAATTCAATGCAACTTAGATTGATTGAAGAATCAAAACTACATTGTGCAAGAGAACACTTTAAAGCTATCAGTAAAGGGGACGTTGTTTATGATGTTATTGATAGCTATAAGTCATTACTTGATATTGTGACAAAGTAGTCTGAAGGAATATTTTATAGGAGATACGATAATGGAAGTTAGTAAGTTAGTTGACTTGTAATTGGGGATGATTCATTGGCTAATTATGCAAATAGTTCAGTCATTTTGATGACAATAAATTTGATCAGTTAAATTTTTCTTTTGAAAATGCAATGAAAGATCTATTGGTTAAGAATAATTCAAAACCTTCAACGTGGGGGCTAAGAGAGCTTCTTACGGTGAATATGATAATCATACAATCAGTACAATAAAGCAAATATTTTCTATGTGTAAACAATTCCTTCCAAATTACTTATATGGAAATGAGAAGATTGGAAGAATGATTTTAGATGATAGAACTGCATACTGGTATACTAAAGGTTTTTTGGCTTTAAAATAATTGAGTCTTGTGTAAACGGGTGGTTATACGATAATGATAAACATGAGATTTATTTAGTAGCTCCTATATCGAATCCTAATTATCATTTTATATTATCTATTCCTGATATAAACCTATATAGAACCATGAGAAGGCTGGCATATGAAAATAAAGATAAACTTATTATAGTTGCTGGAGAATGGAATTCATCTAAAGAAGACAGAAGGATAATAAGATCAATTATATATAGTAATAAACAAATAACTATTATATAATAATAAATAATTTATCGATTATAGATTTTTTTGGGGGATTATATTTTACTTTGTGATGTAAAAATAATTTAAGCGGGTGTTATATGGAATCAGAAACTATAGTTATTCCACCAGAAGCAATTGAGGTTGAAACTTTAGAAGAATATGAATCAGACTTATCGGAACATTTTAATGAACTTCCTAAAGTTGCCAATCCACTATTAAATGAGGCTAAGAATTTATTTTCTAAAATTGAGAGTTTATTATATACTACTCCATCTTTAATTAATGCTGTTAAGTCCGCTTTTCCGGATACAATGATACAGGCTGTTCTTACTAATGAACAGAAAGAAAAAATAGCCCAAGGTGTACTTGAACTAATGACTAAGAAAGATGGTACTCTTTTGGCGACTCTTATTGATCCTAAAACGAAGAAAGTTGTTAGTAAGATTCCCTTAGAGTCTGTAAAAGTTGGGCCTGAAATAGCTCAAGCTATGACAAATTTTTCAATGCAAATGCAAATGGCTCAAATAGCACAGCAAATTCAAGTAGTACAGCGTGCTATTGAAGAAGTGCGTCGTGGTCAGGAGTTTGATCGTTTAGCTATAGCTTATAGTTGTCAACAAAAATTGATTCAAGCAATGGAAATAAATAATCCAAGTTTAAAAGAACATGCTTTAATGCAATTGATATCTTCTGCTGAGGATAGTAGAAATCTTTTAATGCTTAGTCAAAAATCAAATATAGAGTTTATAAAAAAACAACCTGAAAGCTTCTTTGAAAAATTATTTTCATCTATATCAACAGAAGAAAATAATGAAAGGATAAATGCTATTAGAGAAAGCCTTAAAGCAGTAAATATGGTTTCATTTGTACAAGCTATGGCTTATCAAAACCTTGGTGAATATGAGGCCGCTAGGATGAGTCTGACTTATTATGCTGAATTTATTAAAGATACTTATACCTCAAATCCAGACTTGTTAGTTAGATTAGATATGGTTGATCCAAGCACTGAAAATTATTGGACCAAATCATTACCAGTTATCGAGGAAAAAATCCAAAAACTTCCATATGGGGTTAGTGTGTTAGAAATTAAAAAGATTCAAGGGAGATAAAAGAAAAATGATAAACGAAAATGAAAAGCGAATTTGTAAAGGAAAAGGTTGTAAAAAAGAATTACCTGTTGGGTATAAATACGAGAAATGTGAATCATGTCGAAATAAATTTCTTGAAAGTGGAATTAATATAGCTAAGACTTGTGGAGCAGCAGTTGTAGGAGTTGTAGGTCTATTCTTTATAATTAAAAAATAATTGGTTTAAATCGCAATATGTAATTAAATAATTTTATATTTATTGTTTAATTAACTTAGATAGGAAAGCCTTAATGTAGTAATCTGTAATTCAAATTCTCATATAATTCATATAATTAATAGTAAAACCCTTCGCTACGATGCGAAGGGTTTTACTATACACTCATACTTATAAATGTAATATAATTAAACTAAATAGGCTATCATATTGTGTTAGAAATATTTTGAAATTTATGAATGTAATAGCGGAACATTTATGTATGTAGTTAATACGATAAAAAATAGTTAATAAAAAACAGGATAAAACTATGATTGTAAAAAAACGCATATCAAACAGTTTGAGGACGTAAAATTGTTCTATCATTCCTTATAGATGGAATGCAAGACAGTAAATATGATATTGGTTGGAAAAAAGATATTTATCCTGAGCCTGATTTCTTAATGAGTTCAATCTCTAAGGGAGAGTTGTTTGTTGGACTAATTAATAATCAAATTATGGCAGCTATGATTATCAACCATGAATCAAATGAAGGATACAATAATTTTAACTGGCCAACAAATGCTAATAAGGATGAAGTTATGGGAATTCATGTGTTTGGTGTACATCCAGAATATGCTGGCCATGGTTATGTAAAAGAATTAGTTAGATTTGCTATTGCATATGCCAAACAGAATCATCAAAAAGCGATACGACTAGATGTTCTTAAGGGAAATGTTCCTGCTGAAAGGTTATATTCTAGCATGGGGTTCAAGTATCTTCATAAATTGCCAATGTACTATGAGGACACGGGATTAACGGATTATGAATTATATGAGCTTCCTTTGTAATATTATTATGCTTAACTTATACATTCAATAAATTCAGGGAGGGATTACAATGTTAGGAGCAATCATTGGTGATATAGTTGGTTCACGATTCGAATTTAATAATATTAGACGGAAGGACTTTGATTTCTTTACAGATCAATGTGTGTTAACTGATGATAGTATTATGACACTTGCTGTAGGAAAGGCCATTCTTATGAGCCAACCAAATTACAGAAATCTTTCAAAAAATGCAGTGGAATGTATGCAGACGATTGGGAGATGCTATCCAGGTTATGGATATGGCGATCGGTTCTATAGATGGATTTTTTCAGAGAATCCAAAGCCATATAATAGTTATGGTAATGGTTCTGCTATGAGAGTTAGTGCTGCTGGATTTGCAGCACATAGTTTGGACGAAGCAAAGCTTCTTTCTAAATTAGTTACTGAGGTTACTCATAACCATCCAGAAGGCATGAAAGGTGCAGAGGCGACAGCAGTTGCCGTATACTTAGCTAAAACTGGTAAAGATGTTAAAGAAATCAGAGATTATATTAATCAGCATTATTACACTATGGATTTCACATTGGATGAAATTAGAGATACCTATAGGTTTAATGAAAGTTGTCAAGGAACCGTGCCACAAGCATTGCAAGCCTTTTTTGAATCCACTGATTTTGAAGATGCCATTCGAAATGCCATCTCAATAGGTGGTGACAGTGATACTGTTGCTGCTATTTGTGGCGGTGTAGCACAGGCATATTATGGCATTCCAACGGATATTAGAAAACAGGCTCTATCGTTTTTAGATACTAAACTGCTAGGTATATTGACTGCCTTTGAAGAGAAGTTTATACCAGTTGTGGTATAAGTAAATATTATATAGGAGAGAGGGATATGATACATCTTAAAGATTTAGGCACTTTTGAATCTGTACCAGATTTAGTGACAGATATTATAAATGGAAATATTACCGCTCTTGAAAGCGCATTAAAAAATGGTTTGGATATTCATAAACTTATACAAATTGGTAAATATAGTGAGTATTCACCTCTACAATTAGCGTTAGTAATGGACTGTTTGCCAAATGTAAAATGGTTGGTCGAACATGGCGCAGATTTAAATGATAAAGAAAATCCAAGTTTCTTGTTAGCTGTTCGATATGGTAATCAAGAGATAGTAGACTATGTTGTAGCTCATGGTGCTAACATTCATGCTTTGAACTCTGTTGATGTAGATGCTTTTCAAGCTGCCTTATATGGTAAGAGATATGAGAACTTACAACTCATTCATGATTTAGGCCATACAGTACAGAAATATGGTGGACGAGCTTTCAGAAATGTCATTACAGATAAAAATTATGAGGTTCTAGATTTCTTTATTAATAATGGTGTAGATATTAACTACAATAAACCTGATTCAGTGTATCCCTTTAATCCAACGCCATTATGTGTAGCAGCTCGGTATGTGGATTTACTGATGTGTAAATATTTGGTAGAACATGGTGCTGATGTAACCATTACGGAAAAGGATGGTATGCGTCCCTATAGTATTGCTATTGAAAAAGGCGATATGGAAATGGCTGAGTATTTTAAAAATTTAGAGCCTGCTGAGTACCATGATACACAGAATAAAATGGATCAATTAAAACCATTTAAACTACCAAAAGTGTTAATATCCTTTTTAGAGGGAGATAATCTTTACTTTGAATTGCCAGACTCAGATTTTATCTCTATAGAGTTCTTACCTTTACTTGATACAGTTCCATTTAAATGGGGACGTCGTAAACTATTACGTTTATCTAAAGAACTAGGCGAGTATAATGATTGGCAAATTATATGGGATCCTAAGTCTAAAAAGATTGGTTGTTATGATATAGAACATCAAGAGTTGAGGGAACTTTGTAAATTTGATGAATTTATGGCGGATATGTCAGGTCAATTAGAAACCTTATTTTAATGTAGATCGTAAAGGAGAGGCAATACATATGACAGATACATTTGAGAAAACATATACGGATTGGTCTATTGATGTAGGTACCTATAAATATGAAGGTATTACACTGAATGAAGTTGAACAAAATCTGTATGCTATTGAGGACCAAGAGCAAGACTTTGTAGTTATTTCTCCATCAAAGGCAATCTCCATAGATAATAAACTATATAACTTTGTACAGGTTTGTAGTGATCAAGATACCGATTTATTACATATAGAGCTTAGTGTAACTAATGAAGGTGACCGAGGCGCCATCATATATGGTAAGAATGAGCTGGGCCATCAAGAGGTATTACAGATCATAGAAGACTTTATTGTACATCGAAAGGTGCCAGCATTAGATGATTGGGACATCGTGTTAGATTTAAGACCTAAGATGGAAAGCTATGTAAAGGATACTGAAAATGACTAATGGGATAATATATGATGAACGGTTAAGGCAATATACATTGATCTATGAAGGCATACAATTTTGTTGGGATGAGAAGCCCACGGATGCTAATGTAGATACTGCTAAATTATTAGCTACTAATTATCATAAGAATATAGATTCTATTGTTACTTTCATTCATAACGAAATCCAAGATTGGTATGGCGATGTAAACATTGATGAAGTGAAAACACGGATAGGTATGCCTATTATTGAACCAGAGCGAGATGCTGTGACCTATTGTGAGCAAACCCTTGATGATACGCACATCTTTTCCTTTACATTTTGGGATAATGAATTCAAAGATTTACATTACTTTGCCATAGATGGATAATATATTCTCCAATGATTTAGTTACTACCAATAGCATGCGGAGTCTATTATGTTATATACACCGAATAACCTTTTGTATAAGTATATTCGCTATCGATTTAGACGAATTCAGATTCAATGTAATATAGTATATGATATAGCACCAGAGGAAGAAGATGAGATTTGCCGTAATTTATTAAAAAAGAGAGCGAAGGTATTAATTCCTGTTGGCATAGTATATGGTTTGATATTTGCCCTTACTTTCACTTGGCTATTAGGCACAAGTGAGGAATTGAACCCATTAATGCAATGGGAAGTAAGAGTTATTGACTATGTTACACCATTTTTAAATACCATTAATTTTAAGTGGTATGCGTATTCACTGAATTTATTGTGGGCAGCCCTTATATTGGCCCCTGTCGGGATTATTAACGTATCTCCTTATATCATTTTTTCCTATATTATAGATACCATTTTGATACGGCGTGAGGTGAAAGCTTTAATAAAAAAATATTCTATTGATGACATAAAATGTGGTTAGATTATATCTATTTGGTTAGGAGAGAGTATTATGAGTCATCTAAAAGATTTCAATTGGACTGGATTTTGGAAAGACACCGATTATGCATTTGAGTCCTATATCGGTAAACCTGTTAACGATGAGGATATTAAGAATGCTGAAGCTGAACTAGGCTATACATTGCCTGCAGCATATATTGAACTACTTAAAAACCATAATGGTGGTGTAGTAAAGAAAAATTGTTTTATTAACGATGATGACGATTGTGTATATATAACAGGAATATATGGCATCGATAGAGATAAAAAATACTCTCTTTTAGGTGAGATGGGTAATGAATTTTGGATTTCAAAAGTAAAATATCCCCCTATCGGTATCGTTGTAGCCGATACAATTTCCGGCGGTCACGACATGATTTTCCTTGATTATCGTGAGTGTGGGCCTACCGGTGAACCTAAGGTTGTACGTGTCGATCAAGAATGTGATTACTCAATTACTCTGTTAGCAGATAACTTTGGTGACTTTATTAAGAACTTATATTTCAGTATAGAAGACATTACGGATGAAGAGTTTCAAGAATTAAGTGATGTGGAAAAGGTTAAGCTCCTTAATGAACAAGAGGGCATCGATATCAAGCGTGCGATGGAACTGTTAACTAATATGGGCATCGATAATTTGTCGCCTATACTATTAAGCACCTTAGGACGTATGTATAATAATAATGGCCGCGCAGCAGAGGCTATCGATTTATTTAATCGTATAGATGAGGAACATCGTGATTGGTCTTGGTATTATCGTTGTGGCTATGCTCATGCATCTTTAGGGTGTGGTGAAAGCTATGATTCTGAACATGTACAAAAAGCATTACAGTTAATAGAGACGGGCATAAAAATGACGAAAGAAGCCAATTTAGATAAACAACTTGGTTGGTGCTGTGAAGTTGTAAAATACCTATTAACTCAAATCAAGCCAAAAGAGTACAAGGAGGATTATCCTGTGATATTTGAAACCATTAAGAATCTCTTTGATAATAAAAATAGTAAAGAGACTATAGAAGATAACCATATTGAAGACGCTAATGAATACGAAGAAGATAACTATCCTACATATGATGTAGTCCATTGGGTATTTAACAAACATACGTATAGTAGAGATGAGTTTTCAAAAGAATATAATAAAATTGTAGAAAAATATGTAGATGATGATCAAGCAGATGACGATGATAGATTAGAAGAACCTGAAATTCTAGTAACCTATGAAGCTTGGATTGAAAGTGAAGACCAACTCTTTGATAATGAACGTGTTACTGATGAAGAGTTATTCGAAGAAGATAAAGAAGATGGCATGTGGCAGGTAGAAATTATGGCTCATCTTGTGGCGGATAATGGTACATATTTTACTAGAGAAGAATTACTCTTTAAATTGCACAATTTGATGGCCAATAAAGAATTGGGCGATCATGTATTCTTTGAAGGTATTGAATACGAAGGCCATGAATGTGAAGGGTATGGTCTCATAGATAATGAAGACGGTATACCTGTATTCTACATTGTTTGTGGTAGCTAGCTTCTAGATAATGTTTATTTTAAGACTATATATGAAATATGATAGGATGTGACATAATGGGATTAACGGTTGAACAATTTAAAGCACTTTCTGATGCGGAGCAATTACAAACCATTAAAGAGCTTAATAATTCTGGGAATGTAGAAACTATTATTAATATGTTAACTGATGTGGGCATAGAAAATTTATCTGTACCTCTATTAGGTGAGCTTGGTAGAGCTTATAACAATAATAGCAATGAAAAAGAGGCTATTAAGGTATTAGAATCTATTGATGAAGAGTATCGTGATGCGGTGTGGTATTATCGCTGTGCCTATGCGTATGGAGCTATTGTTTTGGATAATAGTGACGGGTACACATCGAATACTATGCAACAGATGCTAAGATTAGTAGATAAAGGTGTACGTTTAGCTACGGAAGCTAAACTAGATGATATAAAATCGTATTGTTTTGAAGTTATCGACATGTGCTATATGGGGATGGACTTTGAAACATGTGAAGCTGATTATCCTGACTTGTGTGCAGCTTATAATGAATACGTAGCAGAGAAAAAGAAGAAACGTAAAGGTGTACCTCGTCATCGCACCATCACGGTTGAGGAAATCATGGCTACAGACGATGTATGGACCATTAATGAACCCATGTATTGGACCATCAATATATATGGATCTTATGATGATTATATAGAATCCGCAAAACCTTTCACCTTAGAGCAACGCTATCTTAATGCTATATCTTGGTACTTCGCAGAGGTTAATAATGGTGGTCATCATCAGTTCTTTTATAACTCTACAGGCATTGTATGGGAAGATGCTCTAGAAGGTTTACGACTATTTAAGATGGATATACTAGCAGATAATTTACAATCCGTAATCGATTATTTTGGTGGCTCAGTTCCATTTGATAGGGAAGAACGATGGAACATTTTAAAAGATTGGGAAAATGAGGATGAACTGTTCGATTTCCTTGATAAAAAAGATGATGTAGTATATGAATATGATGGAATCTATGAAGACACATTCGTACATGCACATCCTGAATTATTTATATTTGATGGGACCTATAAAGTTCCAGAATACATGTAGTGATATAGCATATAAGTGCTACTTTCACTAACAATATATGTATTAGAGGTATTACATGTTAGATAAACAAGGCGTATATGATTGTTTGCGTGACCATCATATCGATTTTGAAGTTACGGATCACGCACCGCTATTTAGTATGGACGATAAACCAGATGTAGAACTGCCATATCCAGAATGGGATGCGAAGAATCTATTTATTCGAGACCATAAGCGAGAGCATTATTATTTAATTACCGTTCGTGGTTCAAAGCGTGTGGATTTAAAACAATTCCGTAAGGACCACAAGCTTAAAAAGATATCCTTTGGTTCTGAAGAAGAGTTATGGGAGATTTTGAAGATTAAACCAGGTCATGTATCACCATTCTGCTTACTTCACGATGAGGAGCGTAAGGTGCATTACTACATTGATGCGGATTATAAGGATAATTTAATCGGTATACATCCTAACCAAAATGATGCGACCGTGTGGTTACAAGGAAAAGACCTTGTTAAACTTATAGAGGAGCATGGTACAATAATTGAATATATAACAATATAGATGTAACATAAGAGGTTTTACATGAAAGTTAAATTGATTCAACCGCGTATGTTAAAACGTCCTATGGATACAGATTTAAAAATACGCATGTCCCCTCATTTAGGTTTGTTGACGGTGGCTAATATTATTCGACATGATTGTGAAGTTACAATTGAAAATGAAAATATTAGACCTATTGATTTTGATGATGTGCCTGACTTGGTAGGCATAGCAGTTACTGTAGATGTTTTACCTAGAGCTATTGAAATTGCATCTATATATAGACAAAAAGGTGTTAAGGTTATTGCTGGTGGTATACATATTACAACTGCATCTAGTTCTGTGCCAAAGGATGCATTTGATAGCTTATGTATTGGTTTTGCAGAAAATACATGGCCTCAAATTATAGAGGACATGAAACATAATAGATTACAATCTGAATATGTATCTAAGCCTTTAACTTCTGGGAATGATATTGTAGCGCCTGCATATGACATGATAGATAAGACTGATTATTTATGGTATAACGTTGTTTCTACAAGTCGCAGTTGCCCTCATAAATGCGATTTTTGCTATAATAGTTCTGGAACTCATCAATATATAAATCGTAATATAGATGATGTGTTAGCAGATATTAAAAGTTTAGGCACAAAGCATATTATGTTTATTGATGATAATTTTATTGGTAATATTTCTTGGACTAAACAGTTTTTAGAGCGTATTAAACCTTTAAAATTAAACTGGAATGCAGCGGTTACTATGAAAATAGGACAATACCCTGAATTAATGGATTTGATGAAAGAAACTGGTTGTCAGAGTTTATTTATTGGTTTTGAAAGTATCAGTCCTCAGTCTTTATCTAGTGTTCATAAAATGCAAAACAATCGTGAAGAGTTTGAAAGACTTATTAGTGAATTACATAAGCGTGGCATTATGGTCAATGCTAGCTTTGTATTTGGTCTAGATGGAGACACGCCAGAGACATTTAAAAATACATTAGATTGGATTATTAGCCAGAAAATTGATACCATTACATCACATATTGTTACACCGTATCCTGGGACTGAATTCTACAAGAGAATGGAAGCTCAAAATAGAATTTTTGATCATGATTTATCTAAATACAATACGTCTCACGTAGTTGTGACGCCGCTTGGTATGTCTAAAGAGGAATTAGAAGAAGGATATCTTTGGATATATCAAGAGTTATATTCCATAAGAAATATATTCCGTCGTATGCCTAAGACTATCGGAACGATACCAGCCTATTTAACCTTTAATTTCTTTTATCGTAGATTTGGCCATTTTACATCAAAAGTATGTGAACTTTTAACTTATAAACGTATTGGATTATGGGCTGAAAAATTATCAAGATATATGTAAAGGAGTTATTAATGAATAAGCGATATATAAAACGAATTTTGCTAACTTCTGCTATTGCCATATTAGGCGTTAGCACATCGTTAGCAGCATTCACATTTGATAAACAAGAACAAGTAGATACAGCCCCTATTGTAGGTTTGTATCGTTTCCAAGTACCGAACGAATTACAAGGTGCGTATAATACTGCAGGTGTTCAGAATTTAACAGCCTCTATGGCTAACGAGCCTAATACACTATCTATGAATGTGGCTCATGTAAAAGGTAATCCATCTGAATCATACGTAGTGGAGGTATATAAAGATACGGCTGCCTTAGAAACACACCGCAAATCCGAGCATTTCCAAAACTATATTAACGAGATTGGTTCTAAACTGACAAATCGTAAATTGTATGATGTACAGCCTTTGTTATTGATTGAAAAACCAAATGCGTTATCTTTGATTAATGACGGTCAATCTGTTGTGACCTTAACAGATTTTACAGTAGACGGTAATGAAGTTGATACAGTACAAAAACAATATCAACTAGATATTGAACGTGCCGTTCGTGATGATGCGGGTTATAAGGCAGGTTATGTATTACGTGAAAGAAATAATAAAACTCACTGGTACGTAATTCAAATCTATAGTGATGAATCAGCTTTCAATAAACATGTAAATAGTCCGGGATATCGTTTCATGATGAGCCAAATTCAAGGTAATCTACAAAACGTTACCACAAAGGTTTTAGATGGGGATATCTTGGTCAATCATGGTGGTCAAGATTTTGTAAGACCATAACTTTTGATATATTATAAACAGTAAAGTTACTGCTAGCATATGCATATGTATGTGCTAGCAGTTTTTTGTTATATAATAGGTGAACGTATAGTCTATACTAAAAGGAGTTACATATGACACAGCAAGAACGGTTACGCTATTTGGTGGAAGGTTTAGTAGCAGAATACAAAGAGAAGCATAACGAACATATAGATATCCCTATGAATGAAGAAGAGCAATTTACTCTTTTTAGATCTTTATGTAATATTCGCCCTGCTGGTGGAATGCCTCTTGAATGGATGAAGATAGAGGCTGAATATTTAAATATATTGGCCCATGAAAAGGGCATCGTAACCATTAATGATATGGAAGAGCGAGAGACTCAGATTTATCTGTGGCAAGGAGACATTACTCGATTATCTGTAGACGCTATTGTAAATGCAGCCAATAATCAATTATTAGGATGTTTTTCTCCAAATCATAAATGTATCGATAATGCCATTCACACCTTTGCAGGTATTGAACTTCGTATGGAATGTGCTAGAATGACTGAGTATATGGAAATGCCAGAGAAAACAGGTGTAGCTCGTATGACCTATGGGTATAATTTACCAGCAAAACATGTAATTCACACAGTTGGACCTATTATTAATGAGAAGGTAACAGCTAAGGAGAGAAATGAACTGGTATCATGTTATCGGTCCTGTTTGCAACTAGCTAATGCTTATAACTTACAGTCCATTGCATTCTGTTGTATTTCTACTGGTGAATTTAGATTCCCTAATGAAGAAGCAGCACATATTGCCATAGATACGGTACGAACATATTTAAAAGAAACAAATAGTAAAATACAAGTGGTATTTAATGTGTTTAAGGATATAGATTGTGACATCTACAACAAATTATTGGGATAAATAATATACTACTTTTGAAATTCATGAAAATACTGTATCATTTAATAATGATATACAAAAGGTTATGAATGATTTGTTAGTTTAAAAAGGAGTTAATGTACTATGAATTATAAATACACCTATGAAAGCCCATTAGGAACTATGATTATGCTTGGTACATTAACGTATTTAACAGATTTATTTTTTGTAGATGAAAGCCATGCTCCTACTTATGATGATGCAGAATATATTGAACAACTAACAGGCCCTTTTGAAGTGACCATTATGTGGCTAGATCAATATTTTAAAGGTCAAAAACCATTTATTACTCCACCAATACAATTAGAAGGAACAGAGTTCCGTAAGTCTGTATGGTCTGTATTACAAACTATCTCTTATGGTGAAACGACAACTTATGGTGAAATAGGTAAGAAGATTGCTGAAAAACAAGGAAAAGATAAAATGTCTGCTCAAGCTGTAGGAGGTGCTGTAGGACATAATCCTATATCTATCATTGTTCCGTGTCATCGTGTAATTGGCAGTAATGGTAAATTGACCGGATATGCAGGTGGTATTGAACGTAAGAAATATTTGCTAGATCTTGAAGCGAAACATAAATAGTACATATTAGATTGTAAAATCATATTTAAATAGACTTATAGAAAAAGAAGAAAGAGATTACTCATGATGGATAGACACATCATAGGTAATCTCTTTTGGTATATATAGGGGGGACTATTTAAATTGATTTACTAAGGTACCAATGCCACTAATCGATATAGATACGGTATCTCCTGATTTTAACCAACCATATCGTTTTTCATTTTTACCAAGTACAACGCCACTAGGTGTACCGGTAAAGATAATGTCACCTTCCTGTAGTGTAATATACTGAGATACAAACTCTATGATTGCAGCTGGTTTAAATAGCATTTGTTCTAATTTAGCTTGTTGACGCACTTCACCATTTACTGTTGTGGTAATGGTAGCATTTTCAAAATCAAAATCGTCAGGTGATACGATAACAGGACCGATAGGGGCAAAGTTATCTAGTGATTTACCTAGAATCCATTGGGAGCCTCTAAACTGCAAGCTACGGGCGGAAACATCATTTCCAATGGTATAGCCTAATATATGGTCTCGGGCCTGTTCACGAGATATATTTTTACCAGCCTTACCAATGACGATGACCAATTCTCCTTCGTAATCATAATGAAGGTTTTCATCTTGAATGGGAACTATATCTTGATGTGACGCCAATGCATTAGATGTTTTCATAAAGATTTCTGGAAAATCATGTGTAGCAAGACTAGTTTCTTCTATATGGTCTGCATAATTAAGGCCTATACAAATTATATTGTTAGGATTAGTAATAAGTTTAGGGTTAATAGGTTCTTTCATAATAGATACCTCCTTATACATTAGGTTGTTAAGTTAATTATAATATAAATCGTAATGTAAAAAATAATTTTTAAGAAATAATTATATAGAGGCATTTTTGTCACATCCTGTTTGTTATACTTAAACAAAGTAATAAAAGGAGGAGTCCCTATGTATATGCATAGAAATGTGACAGATAAATTTATAGGTACCGTAGTATCTTGTGACATTATAAGTACGGGTAGCTGGTATGGTGATTTACCAGATGGCGTTCCAAAGGAAGTGAAATTAAATCGTAAAGATTACTATATTGAAGAGATACAACATATTTCTATTAAGGCAGCCATTAGTGTTACCTATGGCATTAAATGGGAGCATATCTCGAAACCTGTAGAGGGTAAAATAGAATCCTTAACTACTAAGGAGTACTCAATTGACGAATCTAAAAAACAATATCTATTAGAGCTTATGGGGCGTAGATTTTCTGATGATATTGACCTATATGATGAGGATGAGTGTGCTGTCCAAGTGCAGCTCATCAACACTGAGGATCAGAAATTTATATATGAATTTCCTTTTGATAATACCCTGAGTGCCATGTCTATACTATTCAGACAAATCCTAGGTATGCCTACATTACTTTTATTTGATGGAAATCGAGAAAAAGATAGAATTCAAGAGATTCATATTGAAGTGCAAAAAAATATGTACCAAGAATATGGTGACATAAATACATTGAATTTTAATTGGAATGAGCCGTCTATTTCCATTGATTGTAATAGTAAGCAATTTGGTCACTCTAGCCATAGTCATAGCGAGTATGTAGATAATCAAATGATTCATCAATTGAAGCAAGATATTGACTTTCACATTGGCGAAATGTTATATAGTCTAGATTCCTTTAGTCTTAGTGAAAGTCATGACCTTGATAGAGACCCTGCTCGTGGTGGTATAGTAACAGTACGTATTAAATGGGCGCATAAAGAGGATACATTGTTTATAGGGAATGTAACTGATCAGTATGTGCCCACTTGGTATAAAAATCTAATTAATTTTATACATGCTCATACAAGAGATAAATCTTTACAAAAGTTTTTACAATCAAATCATACATCTGATAGAAGGATTTATACGTATTGTTCAGTATATATTTTTAAGATAAACCAAGAATTTTATTATCGTACTGATAGAAATGATATATATGAAGGGGATATTGTAAAAGTTCCGTTTGGATCCGATAATGCGGTTCGTACTGGTCGTGTAGAATCTATTTCATATCATACGCGTTACGACGTACCTTATGATTTGAATCGTACTAAGTTTATTATAGATAAACTTCCGACCTCTATAGAATATGTTGAAATAACTTGCTCATAGTGTTAAGATTATAAGTATATTAATAAGCATGGAGGTTATTGTTATGAGCAAGAATATCGATTGGGATAATCTCGGTTTTGGTTATGTAGAAACCGACTACCGTTATTTGACTACATATAAAGATGGTAAATGGGACGAAGGCGGATTAATTACTGATGCTAACGTTGTTCTTAATGAATGTGCAGGTGTATTCCAATATGCACAAACTGTATTCGAAGGTTTAAAAGCATACTATACTAAAGATGGTCACATTGTATGTTTCCGTCCAGATCTTAATGCAGAGCGTTTAAATCAATCTGCGGAACGCCTTGTAATGCCTACATTACCTGAAGGTCGTTTCCTTGAAGCTGTAAAAGAAGTTGTGAAAGCAAACAAAGACTTTGTTCCTCCTTATGGTCATGGTGCAAGTCTTTATATTCGTCCATACATGATGGGTACAAACTCCGTTATCGGTGTAAAACCTGCAGATGAATATCAATTCCGCGTATTTACTACACCAGTAGGCCCTTACTTCAAAGGTGGCGCTAAACCAATCAAAATTCGTATCACTGATTTTGATCGTGCAGCACCTCATGGTACTGGTCACATCAAAGCTGGTCTAAACTATGCTATGAGCTTGTACGCTATTACTGATGCACATGCAAAAGGCTATGCTGAAAATATGTACCTTGATGCGGCTACACGTACTCATGTAGAAGAAACTGGTGGTGCAAACTTTATCTTCATCACTAAAGATGGCAAATTAGTAACACCTAAATCCGATAGTATCTTGCCATCCATTACACGTCGTTCTTTGATGTATGTAGCAGAACATTATCTTGGTATGAAAGTAGAACATCGCACTGTTTATAAAGATGAATTAAAAGACTTTGCTGAAATGGGTCTATGCGGTACAGCAGCGGTTATTTCTCCAGTAGGTCAAATCGATACTCCAGAAGGCACTATCAATGTACCAGCTGGCATGGATGATATGGGCCCTGTAACTAAAAAATTATATGATACATTACTTGGTATCCAACATGGTGAAATCGAAGCTCCAGAAGGTTGGGTAGTTAAGATTTGCTAATCTTTAAGTAATATAAAATAATATAATATTAAAACATGGCTTATAGGACAAAAAGTGTGTGTGAAAACCCTTATAACACTAGATATTTACTAGTGTTATAAGGGTTTAATCTTTTTCTGGAGAAGTTTGAGGGTG
>SKEG01000918.1_pt1 | contig 26797 bp, 22 predicted proteins | sample 4826631 | NCBI WGS metagenome assembly SKEG01 (sample SAMN11008815, study PRJNA524170) | human gut metagenome | biome: Human fecal sample; material: Feces; isolation source: fecal sample from pouch patient p26, p34, p50 | host: Homo sapiens | place: Israel: Tel-Aviv | collected 2016-11-02
ACCTCAAATGGCATATTCCCCATAGTATCTTCTGGTGCACAGGCCAGTGTAGCCGCTTCCATGATTTTCTCCGGATTTACTTCCGTAATTCCAAGTTCTTTTAATGTGATTGGTAATCCGACTTCTGTACAGAAATCAATCACTTCCATAATTTCATCTTCCCCTGCATCTTCCAGCACAAGTTGTACTAAAGTTCCGAAAGCTACTTTTTCTCCATGATATAGTTTGTGTGTTTCCGGGATCGCTGTTAATCCATTATGGATTGCATGTGCCGCTGCCAAACCTCCACTTTCAAATCCGATTCCAGATAAATACGTGTTCGCTTCAATTACATTTTCTACTGCTTTTGTACAAATTCCTTCTTTTACTGCAATCATCGCCTGGACTCCGCTATCCATTAAAGTGTCATAACAAAGCTGAGCAAGGTTCATAGCTGCTAAGGTACACTTTCCGCCAACACAATTTGCCGCATCAGAACGTTTGCAAGCTCTTGCTTCAAAATAGGTTGCCATTGCATCTCCCATTCCAGAGATTAACAAACGGACCGGCGCTTTACTTACAATATCCGTATCAATCATAACCATATTCGGACTAGATGGTAAAAACAGATATTTCTCAAAAACACCTTCGTCTGTATAAATAACAGACAACGCACTGCATGGTGCATCTGTCGATGCAATCGTTGGCACAATCATAACGGGTTTCTTCATATAATAAGCAACAGCCTTTGCCGTATCATGAATTTTTCCACCGCCGATTCCAACAATAATCTCACTCCCTGCATTCTTCACAACCTCAATCAGACGATTGATTTCTGTCATGCAGCATTCTCCATTAAATGTTTCATAAACAATCTCACTGTCTCCCTGTCCTTGTGTAATGGCTGGTTCTACTCTTTTTCTTCCAGAAGCACTAGTCAGAATAAAAAGTTTTTTCCCATAGTTGTCTGCATAGCTGCAAAGATTCTTCATCTCTCCTTTTCCCTGAATATATCGGGTCGGACTTCCAATAATCATTGCCATAAAAACACCTCCATAATGAGTGCACAGTTGTACTATTTGTTATTATTATAACATTCTTAATCGAAAATTCCTATCATCTCCATAACATTTTTGCACAAAATCTCTTCACAATGATTGACATTTTTCAACACTTTTTTTATACTCTTTTATACTACATTTTTACAAACGAGGAAACAAATGATGATTCACAATTTTTTTGATTTTTTATGGTTATTCTTTTTATATTCTTTTTTCGGCTGGGTTCTTGAAGTTATACAACTTGCTTTTCACCAAAAAAGATTTGTAAACCGCGGTTTTATTAACAGTCCCTTCTGTATTTCTTATGGAATTGCAGGTATATTGATCACATTAAACGGACACGGATTATCCATCCCATGGTTATTTGTCGTTTCTTCCATTGATGCAACCGTTATCGAATGGATTGGCGGTCATGCTATTGAACATTATTATCATGAGCGCTGGTGGGATTATTCACAAAAAAAATGGAATCTTGACGGATATATCTGTTTACCTTATTCTATTTTTTGGGGATTTCTAGGTGTCCTTACCATTCGTTTTGGAAATCCTGTTTTTCTTATGATTTACCATATGATTCCATCTTTTCTTGGACATTTGATTTTATTTATTTTGATTGGTATCCTAGTCATTGATATTTTTGCAACTGCTATTGTGCTTTATGATAAAACAAAAGATCCCGAACGCTGGCTGGCAGCCGACGCCTGGTTCTCAAAAATTAGCAGTCGCCTTGAATATTTTATTATTTCCCATGTGGAGCATCGATTAGAAAGAGCTTATCCAACACGTACCGAAACAAAAGAAACTGAGAAACCAGCTGTATTTGCTGCTGGATGTTGTTTTTATAAGATTTTTCTTTTATTTTTTATTGGTTCTCTTCTCGGAGATATTATAGAAACGATTTTTTGCAGATTAAAAATGGGCGTATGGATGAGCCGAAGCAGTCTTGTTTTTGGGCCATTTAGTATTGTATGGGGATTTGCCTTTGCAGGTGTCACAATCCTTTTATATAAATATAAAGATCGTTCAGAAAGTTTTTTATTCTTAACTGGGACATTTCTTGGTGGTGCTTATGAATACCTTTGCAGTGTTTTAAGCGAACTGGTATTTGGAAAAGTTTTCTGGGATTATAGCGGTATGCCATTTAACCTAAATGGAAGAATCAATCTCCTTTATTGCTTTTTCTGGGGAATTGCTGCTGTCATTTGGTTTCGAAAAATTTATCCACTTCTGTCTAATTTGATTGAAAAACTTCCGATAACTTTTGGAACCATCATAACATGGATTTTCGTCTTGTTTATGACAGTAAATATGCTGATATCTTTATGTGCATTGATCCGTTACGACCAAAGAGGAAAACATATCTCAGCAAAAAATTCCTTTGAGAAAATGCTTGATCAGCATTTTGATGACCAAAAAATGAGGAATGTCTATCCAAAAGCCAAAACAGTTCATTAAAATAAAAGGATGCCGGCAACATAGGCCGACATCCATTTTTATTGTTTTATTTTTATCCAATTACATCGCTCATATCATACATTCCTGCTGGCTTTCCTGCAAGATACAATGCTGCGCTTACGGCACCTTTTGCAAATACAGCTCTAGAATATGCGGTATGTTTCAATTCAATCACTTCATCCTGTCCTGCAAAGATCACTTCATGTTCTCCAACAATTGTTCCTCCACGGACTGCTGAAATACCGATTTCTTTCTTTGGACGCTGTTCTCTTCTCTGGCTTCGATCATAAACAAATTCATATTCATTGTTTAATGGTTCGTTGGCTGCTTCTGCAAGGGCCAATGCTGTACCAGAAGGTGCATCTAGTTTTCTGCGGTGATGTTTTTCTACAATTTCAATATCAAATCCAGCATCTGCCAAAAGCTTTGTCATGGATTTTAATAATTTAAATAATGTGTTAATTCCAAGAGACATATTAGCGGAACGTAAAATGGCAACCTTTTTACTTGCTTCTTCTACTTTCGCCAGCTGTTCATCGCTCAATCCTGTTGTGCAAAGAACAAGCGGAATTTGTCTTTCTACTGCATAATCAATCAATCCATCGACAGCAGGTGCTGCTGAAAAATCAATGATCGCATCAATTTCTTCTTTACAGTCAGAAAGGTTTGTATATACTGGATAATCATTATGTCCGTCATCCTGACGATCTACTCCTGCTGCCATTACTGCGTCATCTGTCTCTTCGATAATTTTTGTAATTACCTGACCCATAACGCCATTGCAGCCGTGCATCATAATTTTTGTCATCGTTTGTGCTCCTTAAAGAATTCCTGTTTCTTTCATTGCATTAATCAGTAGCTGCGCATGAGGCTCTTCCATCTCTGTCAGAGGTCTTCTTAAAATATCACGACAGAATCCCATTTCTGCACATGCACGTTTTACAGGGATTGGATTTACTTCTGCAAACAGATTATGAATAACATCTAAATATTTCATCTGAATTTCCAGACTTCCTTTCACATCTCCTGCCAGATATTTTGCAACCATATCATGTGTTTCCTTTGGTGCAACATTAGAAAGTACAGAAATAACACCCTTTCCTCCTAAAGAAAGAATTGGTACTACCTGATCATCATTTCCTGAGTAGATGTCAAGATCTCCCTGTGTTTCATAGGCAAGTGTTGCAACCTGAGAAAGATCTCCGCTTGCCTCTTTAATTGCAACAATATTTTCTGCTGTCTTAGCAATTTTTGCAGCTGTTTTTGGCTGAATATTTGTTCCAGTTCTTCCTGGTACATTATACATAATAATTGGAACATCGACTGCTCCGGCAACCGTTGTATAATATTCTTCCAGTCCTCCCTGTGTCGCTTTATTATAATATGGTGTTACAACAAGCAGCGCATCTGCTCCAACACCCTGCGCTCTTTTTCCAAGAGACAATGCTTCTTCTGTACAATTTGCTCCTGCTCCGGCAATGACCGGAACTCTTTTATTCACATGAGAAACACATGCAGAGATAACTTCAATCTGTTCGTCATGGCTCATTGTTGAAGCCTCTCCGGATGTTCCACAGATAATGATACTATCTGTTCCATTATCAATCTGAAAATCAATAAATTTTTCCAGCTGATCATAATCTACTGATAAATCTTCTTTAAAAGGTGTAATCATGGCTACACCTGCACCTGTAAATATTGACATGCTATTTCATCCTCCTATCATCTTATGTAGCGTGCAGAATATTAAGATTCTTTCACAGTTTCAATTTGATAAACTCCATCTACATGAGCTATCAATTCTTCTGGAAGGCTTCTTCCGGTCATGATCACATCGAGCTCATCATCTCGTTCGGATAATAATTTTACAAGATCATCCGGTTTAATCAGTCCAAGATCCAGAAGTCCCAGAACTTCATCCAGGATCAAAAGATCACATTGTCTTGTGTCAATTACTTTTCTGGCATATTTTAGTCCGTTAAAAATAAAATGATCCTGTTCCTTTTTTTCTTCTTCATTGAGATCTTTATACGGTTTTTCATACTTCTCAAATCGGAATAACTGCACTTCCGGTTCCAGTCGTTTGATAAAACTAATCTCTTCTGTATCTTTTCCTTTCAGGAACTGAACAATGATGACTCTTTTTTCCTGACCTGCTGCTTTAATACAATGGCCAATGGCACAGGATGTTTTTCCTTTTCCCTGTCCACAGTAAACTTCCACTCGTCCTTCCATCTTCTCACCTCAAAGAATCTTCCTTTTGTAATATTGGTTTATTATATCATTTTTGATACAAGAAATCCATTTTATTCTTCATCCTTTTCATGAAATTCCAGTTTATTGACTGATACTTCATAGGCTATCCGTTTCATTGTCGTATTTTCATCAATCCGTTTCTGATATTCTCTGCTCTGTATTCTGCCGATCAATTGAATTCTTGAACCTATTTCCAGGTTTCCAGCAAATCTTGCGTTCCTTCCCCAGCAGATACATGGTATGTAATCGGATTTTCCATACGACCGATTTACTGCCAACAGTATATCACAAATTTCTCTTCCAAGAGGCGTCATGCGATATACTGGCTGTTTGCAGATAAATCCATCTAAAATAATCTGATTTGGTTTTACATTATCCATGGAATCTAGAAACTCAATATCCCTGACAAATACGGATAATACCAAATGATTTTTATTTTCTTCATGTTTATTATACGACCGGAATTGTCCGCATGCCTTTACAAGACTTCCACTGTAATCTTTCGTAACATCAAGTAGCCGTTCTGATACAAGCAATGGTATCTCATCCGTTGCTTCACTTAACCTGTTTACTAAAAGTTTGACGGTATAAAATCCTTCTCCAAAAATCTCATGGCTGAATTCAAATGAGGAACTGATTCTTCCTGCTACTTCCACTTGATTATGATTGGTTCCCTGCTCTGTCATACTCTTTTTCTCCCTTCCTGTGTCAATTTGTATACTTTAAAGCCTACGCCAAATTAGCCAAAAAAAGAAGTAAATTCGTACGACAAATTTTTGCCGCATTTTCCGACGTTTTTCACAAGTTTTTTATGAGAATTTTGCTCTCTTTCTCATTGTAGGATCCAGAATCTTTTTACGAATTCTAATATTCTCTGGTGTGATTTCCAGTAATTCATCTGTATCAATAAACTCCAGCGCCTGTTCCAAACTCAATACTCTTGGAGGTGATAATTTCAATGCATCATCAGATCCTGAAGCACGCGTATTTGTAAGCTTTTTGGCACGGCAAACATTGATTTCAATATCTTCTGTTTTACCAGTTTGTCCAATAACCATACCTGCATATACTTTTTCTCCTGGTCCTACAAATAAAGTTCCTCTTTCCTGTGCATTAAACAATCCATAAGTGATTGTTTCTCCCGCTTCAAATGCAATCAGAGATCCCTGTTTACGATATTGAATATCTCCTTTATATGGTCCATACCCGTCGAATAATGTATTTAAAATACCATTTCCTTTTGTATCCGTCATAAATTCTCCACGATATCCAATCAATCCTCTTGATGGAATAGAAAATTCCAGACGGCTGTATCCACCATTTGCCATGGACATATTACGCAGTTCTCCTTTTCTCTGGCTCAGTTTTTCAATAACCGCTCCTGAAAATTCTTCTGGTACATCAATCACTGCAATTTCCATTGGCTCCAGTTTCTTTCCATTTTCATCATAATGGTAAAGTACTTCTGCTTTGCTGACTGCAAATTCATATCCTTCTCTTCGCATATTTTCGATCAGAACAGATAAATGTAATTCTCCTCGTCCAGATACCTTAAAGCTATCCGTACTATCGCTTTCTTCTACGCGAAGGCTGACATCCGTATTTAATTCACGGAACAGACGATCTCTTAAATGTCTAGATGTGACATATTTTCCTTCTTGTCCTGCCAAAGGGCTGTCATTTACCATAAATTGCATGGAAATCGTTGGCTCAGAAATCTTTTGGAATGGAATGGCTTCTCCGCCATCTACATCACAAATAGTATCTCCAATTGTAAGATCCGCAATACCGGAAATTGCTACAATAGAACCAATCGTTGCTTCTTTTACATCTACTTTATCGAGTCCTTCAAATTCATATAATTTTGTAATTCTTACTTTTTCTTTTCGTTCTGGATCATGGGCATTTACCACCATACATTCTTTATTGACTGCAATGGATCCATTATCTACTTTTCCAATACCAATTCTTCCAACATATTCATTATAATCAATAGTGCTGATGAGTACCTGTAAAGGTTTCTCTGGATCTCCTTCTGGTGCATCAATGTAATTAATGATTGTTTCAAACAATGGCTTCATATCTTTTTTCTCATCGCTTAAATCTGTCACTGCAAATCCCTCTTTCGCAGAAGCAAAGACAAATGGACAGTCTAACTGCTTATCTCCAGCATCCAGATCCATCAGAAGTTCCAATGTCTCATCGACAACAGCTTCTGGACGCGCTTCCGGACGGTCTACCTTGTTTACGCAAACAATCACAGATAAATCAAGTTCCAGTGCTTTCTTCAACACAAATTTTGTCTGTGGCATTGGACCCTCAAACGCATCTACAACAAGAATAACACCATTCACCATTTTCAATACACGTTCTACTTCCCCACCAAAATCGGCATGGCCCGGTGTATCAATAATGTTAATTTTGATTCCGTTGTACATAACTCCTGTATTTTTTGAAAGAATGGTAATTCCTCTTTCTTTTTCTATATCATTGGAGTCCATGACTCTCTCGGCTACTTCCTGATTTTCACGAAAAGCACCGCTTTGTTTTAATAATTCGTCGACTAATGTCGTTTTTCCATGGTCGACATGGGCAATGATCGCAATGTTTCTTACGTCTTCTCTCTTCATTGTATCCTTCTTTCTAAACAAAATTCCTAAAAATTCTATAACTGTGTTATTCTATCACAAAGAAATCAATGTTTCAATTTTTCATTCACGATTCCTACCCATGTACAGAAAATTGCACAATTATTTTGTTCCAAAAATACGATCTCCGGCATCCCCAAGTCCCGGCAGAATATATCCATGTTTGTTTAGCTCTCTATCCAGTGCTCCACAATAAATTTGAATATCTGGATGATGTTGTGCCAAAAATTCTACTCCCTCCGGTGCTGCAATAATCGACACAAATTTAATCTGTTTTGCGCCTTGTTTTTTCACAAAATCAATTGCTGCATTCGCAGATCCACCTGTTGCAAGCATTGGATCAACAATCAATACCATTCTCTGGTCAATATCTTCTGGAAGTTTACAATAATATTCTTTTGGCTCCAGCGTTTCTTCATCCCGATACATTCCAACATGTCCAACTTTCGCTGATGGTACCAAGGCAAGCATCCCATCGACCATTCCAAGACCTGCCCTTAAGATCGGAACAATCGCAAGTTTTTTTCCCTTCAGCATCGGTCCCTTCATAGTTTCCATCGGTGTCTCAATTTCTACCAATTCTGTTTCCAAATCACTTAAAACTTCATAACCCATAAGCATGGAAATTTCTCCGATCACCGTACGAAATTCTCTTGTCCCACAATCTTTACTTCTAATCAATGAAATTTTATGCTGAATCAGCGGATGCTTAAATATCGTTACATTTTCTCTCATACCACCTATCATTCCTTTCTACTCTGACATTTTATATACACAGTCATTTTATCATATTTCTTTTTCTTTTTCCTTATGTTATATTAAAGTGTAACCTAATAAAGGAGATAGATAATATTATGGAAATAAAACAGTTAATTGAAACTTTATATAAAGAACATATATTAAAGAAAGAAGAGTTTCTCTTTCTTCTAGAGCATCGAAATGAAGAGTCTAGATCTATGCTTGCTTCTCTTGCAAGGACACAAACAGATAAGATTTATGGAAAAAGTGTTTTCCCACGTGGTCTCATTGAATTTACAAATTATTGCAAAAATAATTGCTATTATTGTGGTATTCGTGGTGCTAATCAAAACGCTGTTCGTTACCGCCTATCCAAAGATCAAATTCTTTCTGCCTGCGAAAATGGTTTTCATCTTGGATATCGAAGCTTTGTTTTACAAGGCGGTGAAGATCCTTTCTTCGATGATGAACACATGTGCGATATTGTCTCAGAAATTCGCCATCGCTATCCGGAATGTGCCATCACTCTTTCTCTTGGAGAACGTTCCAAAGAAAGTTATGAAAAATTATTCAAATCTGGTGCTGATCGTTATTTATTAAGACATGAAACAGCCTGTCCAGATCTTTATAAAAAACTTCATCCAGAAAGTATGTCCCTTGAGCATAGAAAACAATGTCTGTGGAATTTAAAAGAAATTGGATATGTTGTAGGTACTGGATTTATGGTAGGAGCTCCTTACCAGACGTTGGAAAATTTGGTTGATGATCTGTTATTTATTGAAAAATTGCAGCCAGAAATGGTCGGTATCGGTCCTTTTGTACCTCATCATGATACAATTTTCAAAGATGAACCTGCTGGAACAGTTGAACTGACAACTTACCTGATTAGTATCTTACGCCTTATGAATCCACATTTTCTTCTTCCTGCTACAACGGCTCTCGGAACCATCGATCCAAGAGGTCGTGAAAAAGGAATCGAAGCTGGCGCAAATGTTGTTATGCCAAATCTTTCTCCTGTTGCCGTTCGAAAAGATTATTCTCTTTATGATAATAAGATCTGTACAGGAGAAGAAGCCGCAGAATGCGCAGGCTGTCTTGGTCGTCGCATGAATAGTGTCGGAGCTTTTCTTGATTTCTGCCGTGGAGATTATCGTTAAGTTTTATTTTAAAAAAATACACCGCCAAAATTATTCGGCGGTGTATTTTTTATTTTCGTCTGCTTTTTAGTAAAAATTCTGGAATCACAATTCTGGAATCATGATCTTCCATTGTTTCGGTCGGAGTATCAGCTGTGTATGCATTGGTGTTTGTATCGGTACCTATATTTTTTTCTGTATCTGTATTATCTGTCTGGTCTTCTTCTGAGGCTTTTTCAATCTTTCCATTATGAATTGGTTGTCCGGAAAATACAGGTCCAGAAGAATTTTTAGAACTAAAGTTTGGTCTTACATTTCCCCTGATATCATAATTCTTAATACCTGTCGCAATGATCGTCGCACTAATCTGATCTCCAAAATCAGCATTCACTGTACCAAAGATCACATTGACATCCTGTCCTGCTTCATCTTTCAAATATTCTACTGCCTGCTGTGCTTCAAGCATTCCAACAGCACCTGCAAAGTTAACGATAACATCGCTTGCACCTGCAACTGTTGTTTCAAGCAGTGGACTTTCCATTGCAGTTTTGATTGCTTCCAATTCCTCATCTGCTACACCCATACCAATATGAGCAATTCCTTTGTCACGCATAACAGTCTGAATATCTGCAAAATCCACATTAATAAGTCCCGGATTATAAATCATATCCGTAATTCCCTGCACGCCCTGCTGTAATACCTCATCAGCTTTCTTAAGAGCATCTGGAATGGTTGTTCTTTTATCACAAATTTGGAGAAGTTTATCATTTGGGATAACGATCATTGTATCGACTTGATCTTGCAATCTGGCAATTCCTGACATTGCATTATTCATACGAGGTCTTCCTTCAAAGGAAAATGGCTTCGTCACAACACCAACTGTCAGAATACCAAGTCCTTTGGAAATCTCTGCAATAATCGGAGTTGCACCGGTTCCAGTTCCTCCTCCCATTCCACATGTAACAAATACCATATCAGCACCTGTCACAAGTTCTGTAATTTCTTCTCTATTTTCTTCTACTGCTGCTTCACCAATTTCAGGTTTTGCACCTGCTCCAAGTCCCTTGGTAAGCTTTTCGCCAATCTGAATTTTTGTTGGGGCCTTACATAAAGATAAGGCCTGTCTATCTGTATTAACACCAACGAGTTCTACTCCCTGGACATTTTCATCTACCATACGGTTAACTGCGTTATTTCCAGCTCCGCCGACACCTATCACTAAAATTCTCGCTTGTGTATTTTCTACACTAGGCATAATTTCAACCACGTTGCTCCTCCTTCATGTCACCTACGACAACCCACAATATTTTATACACTAATTTAATGATACCGTTTTTACTTCTTTTTTTCAACTCTTTTTTGGTCGAAAAATTGTAATTTTCTGGTATTCATCAAAGTATCTCATATCAATTGTTCCACTTTTTCCTTCCAGCTTTTTTAAAATTCCTGTAAGCTCTGAAACTTTCATATCAACATACTTGCGATTATATAAATCAACCATCAAATTTCCTTTGATCAGCCATGCGGCATCATCTTGAATGTAAACCTGGTCAATTTTAAGCTTATACCTGTCAATCGCATTCGTCAATTTCAGTATATAAGAAAACATTTCCTTGCTTCCTGCCGTTATTTTCTGATGGATTGATAAACTATTGTATTTCAGTCCAGTTATAAGCGGAACATCCTCAAATTTCTCACTATTACTTTCCAAAAGTTGGCCATTTTTATCAAAATAAACATATTCCCCATTATATTGAAGACATCCTGCACGTTTTTTTTCATGAACATGCAGCGTTATTGTATTTGGTCCCGTAATCTCCACATCAATCGAGTTAAGAAACGGCAGCATTTCTGGTTTAAAAAGACTTGCTTGTATGTAATAGCCAATCGTATTTTTTACATAATGTTTCTGATGAACTTTTTTCATAACTTCTTTTTTTGTGTAATAATTCAGGCCATCTACTTCTACTTTTTTTAATGGACAGATTAAAATTATCCCAATCAAAACAAGAACCACCAGACTTAAAATCACCAAAAGAATTCTTGCAACTGGAATTTTATACTCTCTTTGTTGTTTTTGGTGATCTTTTAAACGAATGACCTTATTTTCTTCTTTCTGTTTCATAAAAATCTATCCTTCTATAAATGAATCCTCCTAGAAACCGATAATACGATTCCCATTTCGATCATGGCCCCCAAAATGGAAGTACCTCCATAACTGATAAACGGAAGAGGAACTCCTGTTGGAGGAATTGTATTTGTAACAACCGCAATATTAATAAATACCTGAACCGCAATATGGGTCAGACACCCAATCACTAAAAGTGATCCAAACAAATCTTCTGCATTCATTGCGATCAAAAGCATTCTCCATATCAAAGCCATAAAGACAAGAATCACACATACTGCTCCAAATAAGCCCAGTTCTTCACAAATGATCGAAAAAATCATATCATTATGTGACTCTGGAATAAATCCCATTTTTTGCATACTCTGGCCAAGTCCTTTTCCGAAAATTCCTCCAGAACCAATTGCATATAATGCCTGCATGGTCTGCAAACCTTTCTCATGCGTCTCTGGATGAAGCCAAATAGCAAATCGTTCATTTCGATAACTATTGGTACTCATCAGATATACAACAATCAATCCTACAAATGCAAGTGCAGCTATCATCAATTCTTTTGTCTTAGGACTTATAACCAAAACCATAACTCCAACAATTGCGCATAAAATCAATGCAGTACTCATATTTTGAGAAAAAATCAGTAATATAATAGGTGCACATCGAAAAATAATATTCATTGCATCCTTAAATTTCACAATCCTATGCGCATTTTCTGATAACGTATAGGCCAGATAAATAATCATCAAAATTTTTGCTACTTCTGATGGCTGAAATTGAAATCCTCCAACTTGAAACCAACGGATCGCTCCTTTTTTTGCAGCTCCAAGAATTAACACGGTTCCAAGAAGGACAATGCTTATAATATAACATGATCTTGCAACCACCTTGTTTTGAAATACTCGATAATCCAACTTACAAAAGAATCCCATTGCAACTGCACCAATTACCACTGCAACACCCTGGCGGATTACCCAGTGATATGGTGTTTTAAAATACTCCATACTCTTATAAGAACTCGTACTAAATACCATGAGGATTCCAAAAGCAATCAGAAAAATAATCAAAAATAACATTGGATAGTCAAAATATATTTTTCCTGTCATATATTTTTTTTTGATACGATTTGCCACTTTTTAAAGCTCCTTTAATTTCTTCACACAATCCTTAAAAATATCGCCTCGTACTTCATAATTTGGGAACATTCCCCAACTTGCACATGCTGGGGATAATAATACAGCATCTCCGTCTTGTGCCTGTTTTGCAGCATAAGAAACTGCTTCTTCCATAGAATCTACAAATACGATTTTATCAAATCCATGTGCTTTTGCTGTTTCTGCAATCTTTGGTGCTGTTACACCCATAAGAATCAATTCTTTTACTTTTCCATCAAAAGCATCAATCCATTCATCATACGTTGATTTTTTATCATAACCGCCCCCAATTAAGAATGTTGGACGATTCATTGCTTTAATTCCTTTAATTGCAGCATCTGGATTTGTTCCTTTGGAATCATTATAATAGGCAACTCCATTCACTGTATCTACATATTCAATACGATGTGCTACTCCTTTAAACCGTTTGATTCCTTCCTTAATATATTCTGCTGGAACTCCCATATAATAAGAAACAGCAATGGCTGCAAGAATATTTTCGTAGTTATGATCACCCAAAAGATTCACATCATCCATTGTACAGATGTCTGTCACTTCTCCATTTTTGCTAATTTTAAATACATTATTTTCGAGAAAAGCTCCATCTTTTGCTTTATGGTGAAGACTAAAGAAAACAACATCTCCTTTTGCACGTTGTGCCATTTCTCTTGTTGTATCATCTTCATAATTTAATACCATCACCTGACCTGGTTTTTGGTTTTTTCCAATAGATTCTTTTGTCTTTGCATAAACTTCAACTGTTCCATGACGATCTAGATGATCTGGTGTAATATTTAAAACTGCACAAACATTCGGGCAAAAATCAACAATTGTTTCTAATTGGAAGCTACTGATTTCTGCAACGATTCTACTATCTTCTTTCGTATCAAGTGCAACACTTGTATATGGTGTTCCAATATTTCCAACAACAAATGTGCTTTCATAATAACCCTTCAGAATTTCTCCTGTTAAAGCTGTCGTTGTTGTCTTTCCGTTTGTCCCTGTAATTGCTGCAATTTTTCCTTTTCCTGCATGATATGCAAGTTCGATCTCACTCCATACCGGTTTTCCCTGATCAAAGAATAACTGGGCTACTGGTGCATTCACCGAAATTCCAGGACTTAACACAAGCAGATCATAATCTTGTGCCTGTTCTTTTGTCAATTCTCCAAGAATTAATGGAATCTTTTTTTCCTGATGAATTTTTTTATAAAATGCATCTTGGTCTAATTCCTTATTTCCATCAGTAAGTGCAACTGACGCTCCTGCCTGAAGCAAAAGATTCACTGCTCCTACTCCGCTCTTTCCTGCTCCTGCAACTAAAAATTTCTTATCTTTCCATGCCATGTTTTATCTCCTTACTAAATCGCTGCCAATCCAATCAAACAACAAACAGCCGTTACGATTGCAAAAATCGCTACAACTTTCGTCTCCGGCCATCCTGATAATTCAAAATGGTGATGAATTGGTGCCATTTTCAATAATCTTTTTCCTCTTGTAGCTTTAAAGAAGAGTACCTGCGCCATAACAGACATCACTTCAATCATATAAATAAACGCAACAATGGGAATAAACAAACCAAGATGCAGCATAACCGCCGTGGCTGCTACAAAACCTCCTAATGCCAGAGATCCTGTATCTCCCATAAATACTCTCGCTGGATATACATTAAATACAAGAAATCCAAGCAAAGAGCCTACGGTTGCACAAGAAATAGGCCATATCTGCGGTTCTCCTGGATAAATTCCTATTCCTATGGCTACAACCGTAAAAAATGTCGCGATCAATACGGTAACACTTGATACAAGTCCATCCAGTCCATCTGTAAAGTTAGCCCCATTGACTGTCCCAAGCAGAATTAAAAAAATAACTGGTACAAAGAAAATACCAAGATTTAAATATTTGCCATGACAAAATGGGATCATCATCCAGGTCCCGATACTTGTATCATTGATTAGATAATATACAAATACCCCTGTCACAAGAATTTGCCCAAGCATTTTCTGCCATGCCCGAAGGCCAAGATTTCGTTTCATAACAACTTTAATATAGTCATCGATAAAACCAATAAATCCAAATCCAAGGGTTACAAACAAAATTGGTACAATGGACGGATAGCTTTTTACATAAAACAAAGATGCTATCACAATTCCAAGCAAAATGATCAGTCCTCCCATCGTTGGAGTACCTGATTTCTTCAAGTGTGATTCCGGGCCTTCTCCCCGGATAAACTGACCAAATTTTAATTTGTGTAAATATCGTATCATCAATGGACTTAAAAGTACACTGACAAAAAAAGCAATTAAAACCGGCTTCACAATTCCATAATTCATGATTCCACCTCATTTGTTTCTGTATCACAGAATTTTCTGATCACTGTCCGGTGGAATTCTTTTCTTGATTTCCTGCTTTATAATCTCTAGAAATTCCAAGATAAGGAAGAGCCATTTGAAATACACTCCTCATAACCGGAGCTGCAATCGTTCCTCCATAATAAGTTCCAACCGGTTCATCAATCAATACAATTCCCATAACAACAGGATCTTTAGCTCTGGAAAATCCAAGAAACGATGAAATATATTTTCCGGTTCCACGTGGAAGTTTCTCACTGGTGGCCGTTTTTCCACCGATCGAAAACCCTTCTATCTTGCAGTTTTTACCAGATCCCTCTGATACAACTGCTTCTAGAAGTTCTCTGACAGTTTCTGAAGTTTCTTTTTTTATCACTTCTTTTTTTACAGGATAAGAAAATACGGTTTCTTTAGAGCCATCGGAAGATACTGCGCGTACTCCAAAATGCGGCGTAATCAAAGTTCCCCCATTGACAGCTGCGCTAACTGCTCGTAAAAGCTGAAGAGGCGTGATCTGAATAGACTGTCCAAAAGACATTGTAGCTAATTCCACTGCCTTTACATTTTTCTTTTTATGCATGATAGAATTAGCCTCTCCTGGAAGATCAATCCCAGTCCGCTCAAACAATCCAAGTTTCTGGAATGTTTCATACATGCCATCTACTCCAACGCGTGCTCCTACTTCCATAAAAACCGGATTACATGAATTCATAACTCCTTCACGGAATGTCTCACTTCCATGTCCACCTACTTTATGACACCGGATTCTCCGGTCTTCTACCATTCGATAACCCGGACAGTTGAAGTGATCGTTGACCTTCACTTTTCCAAGTTCAAGTCCAGCCACAGCCGTTACTATCTTAAAAACAGATCCTGGTTCATATGTATCATTGATACAACTGTTTCTCCATTTTTTATTTAGATATTCCTGCTGTTTTTTCCCATCAGCCATCTTCACTCTTTTACTAAGCTTAAAAGGCTGATTTAAATTATATTCTGGCACATTGGACATTGCATAAATTTCTCCGTTTTGAGGATTCATAAGAATCATGGAAACCTGCTTTGCCTTTTTTTCTTTTTTTACTTTTTTACAAGCCTGCGTCACATAATTCTGGAGATTCACATCCAGAGATGTATATAAATCGCATCCTGCCACAGGCTCATCCCGTTCTTCTCCCGCACCGTCAATTTCAATTCCCTTTCCGTCCGTCAGGGTAAGAATCTTTCCGGATTTTCCTTTGAGATACTTATCATATGCAACTTCAAGCCCGATAATTCCCTGATTATCTCCTCCGGTAAAACCAAGAACCTTTGACGCGAGAGAATCAAACGGATAAACTCTTTTGTAATCTTCATCAATTTTCACTCCGGAAAGTTTGTATTTCCGGATGCGATCTGCAATTTTCTTTTCTACATTGCTTTTAATTTTTTCTCTGACAGAATTTTTATAAACTTTCTTTTTTATTTCCGAGGAAGAAAGACCTAATTGTTCAGATAATATCCTTACCACTTTTTCTTTCTCCGTTGTTTGAGAATAAATAACCGAAATTGAATAAACTGCTTTGTTGGAAGCAATCATCACACCATTACGATCATAAATTCTTCCTCTCGGTGCTTTAATTTGCCTTTCTCTTTGATGAAGATCCTTTGCAAGAGAAAGGTATTTATCCGCCTGGGCAATCATGATATACCCAAGCCGTATGGTTACAATCAAAAAACCTGAAAACATTAAAATGACAATTCCAAGAATTTTCTTTTTGTATCCAGTCTTCAAAGCAACAGACCCCATTTTCTCATACTATTATAAAATTATGAAAAAAACAGTTCCTTATTCCTGCTTTATTTACTTTTTGGCACTTTTAACTCCTTAAGAGATCCCTTAAGAACATCTTTTGCAATTTTTACTGCCAATTTTGTATTCATCTGAGAACCTTTTTGAATCTCATCAATGACAACATAAACAACAACTTTTGGATTTTTTACTGGAGCAAACCCAATAAAAGATACAACATATTTCTTCTTGGATCTTGGAATTTTTTCAGCCGTACCTGTCTTTCCTCCAACACTATAGTCTTTTAATTTTGCATCAGTCCCCGTTCCAGAATCCACTGTTTGCTTCATATAAGCTTTCAGTTTATCTGAAGTGTCTTTTGAGATTGTCTGCTTTACTACAGATGGTTCAATATTATTGATAATGTTCCCCTGTTCATCTCTGATCTGACGCACTACATGAGGTTTGTAATACTGTCCTCCATTAATCAAAGAACAAAAACCACTGGCCAGCTGAATCATAGAACAGTTAAAAGATTGTCCAAAAGAGTTTGTTGCTAAATCTGCGGCTCCCATATTTTCCTCTGAATGTAGAAGTCCAGACGTTTGAGCTTCTGCTGGGAGATCAATTTCAGTATTACTTCCAAATCCAAAAGCCCTTTGATATTTACAAAAAACATGCTTTCCTTCTTTTGCAGCAATCTGCATAAGAGCATCATTACAAGAAAGAGAAATCGCCTGTGATAATGTAATCTTTCCATGTCCATTTCTATGCGAGCAATGAATGGTATGTCCACCGACAACCTGATATCCATTACAGATATATGATTCCTTTCCTGTAAGGATTCCCTCCTCAAGGCCTGCTGCCACTGTAAACGGTTTATATGTTGATCCAGGTTCAAAAGTACTGGAAACAATCGGATTTTTCCATATCTCATTAAATATTTTTGTCTTTTTCTTTTCACTCATCGATGCGATCTCTTTTTTAGAATACTTCTGTCTTAAAACAGAATCATCCCTTGGGTGCTCCAGATCGTAAGTATCTGAATTCGCCATCGCATAAACTTCCCCGTTATTTGGGTTCATAACAAGAATACTACTGCCCTTGCTTCCATATTTTTCTTCAAATTTCTTCAGACGTTTTTCTGCTATTTTCTGAATATTAGAATTAATAGTCGTCACAACCGTCTTGCCATCCTGCGGTTCTACTACAGAGCTATCTTTTTCCAATTCCTCATTCAAATAAGAATAGCGCCTTCCATCCGTTCCTGATAATGTACTATTATAATACTGTTCAATTCCACCAGTCCCAGTATTTTCATTCGAGACAAAACCAATAACCTGACTTGCCATCGATTTATTTGGGTATTTTCTCTCATAATGTTCAAAAAGATGAACTCCTGTGACATTTTCTCCATCTTTTGTACTCATAAAAGATTTGATATCCGCCACCTGACTATAACTTAAATCTACTTTATAAACAGAATAATAAGAGTCCGGATGTGCCTGAATAAAATCCGTTAATTTTTCTCGATCAAGCTTCATATATTTTACAAGTGCATTAATCGTAGCTTTTTTCTTCTCTTTGTTTACTAAAATATTTTTAGGCTCCAAAATCAGATTATAAAGTTTTTGACTAGTTGCCAAGATATAGCCATTACGGTCAAGAATATCTCCTCGTTTATATGGAATTGTAGTGCTTGTATATTTTTGCTGTGTTAATACCTGTTTTTCATAAATATCTTTTTTAAACACACTAAAATATACAATTCTTCCTATAAGAATGAGAAAAAGAAGTGCTATGAAGGATACCGAAACTATTGTTCGCATCTTCATAGCATGATTCAGTCGTTTTATTTTTTTTCTTCGCTTCAAAATTCTACCTCTTAATCAGTTTTTGGAATCTTTCCATACTGATGCACATATTCTGCATTTTTACTTTTATACTGAATAATTTTATCTGAATCCGGCTTTTTCATTCCATATTTTTTTGCAGCTTTTTCAATTGCAGAAAAGTCGATGCTCTGTTCAATTTCAAGATCCAGATCTTCATTTTCTGTCTTCAATGTATTTAATTCACTTTTTTCTTCCATCAGTACTTCCCTCTGATTAGAAATTTTTATCTGCTCAGAAAGATACAGAAAACTGGATCCTGCCACAACAACCAATGCAATGACCAAAGTTCTGACAAAGGCAAGATCAAATTCTAATGCTTTTGCCTGATTTTTTCTTGTCTGCCTTGTTATATATGGTTTTTTCTCCGGCCTTACTCTTTTTTTCGGATCTTTTCTTACCGGTTGCGGGCCAATCTTTCTTGCTGTATTTCCATAAATCAAATTATAACGTTCTTGTCTTGACTTACTCATTGTCCAACCCTCCCCGTTAGAATGCGCGTTCAAAAACTCTTAATTTCGAACTTTTTGCTCGCTTATTATTTGATAATTCTTCCTCTCCGGGAACAATTGGCTTGCGTGTCAGCTGCTTCCCTTTTGAAACTTTTCCACATACACAGACTGGAAAATTTGGCGGACAAGTACATGGATTTTCATTTTTCTTAAAAGCACGCTTTACAATTCGATCCTCTAATGAATGAAAAGTGATGATACAAAGCCTTCCACCTGGATTAAGCAAATCAATCATTGCATCCAGGCTTTCTTTTAAAACATCTAGTTCTCTGTTACATTCAATCCTAATTGCCTGAAATGTTTTCTTTGCCGGATGACCTCCCACAGCTCTTACTTTCATGGGAATTGCACCTTTTATAATCTCTATCAGCTCTCCTGTTGTTTCCACAGGTTTTTCTTTTCTTTTGTTTACAATATGTTTTGCAATATTTTTTGCAAATTTTTCTTCTCCATAATCACGAATAATATGGAAAAGCTCCATTTCCGAATAATTATTGACAATATCTCTTGCTGTCAGCTCCTGTCTCTGATCCATACGCATATCCAATGGAACATCTTCACGGTAAGTGAAACCACGCTCTTTTTCGTCTAACTGAAAAGAAGATACGCCAAGATCCAACAAAATGCCATCTACCTTTTGGATTCCAAGATTATGTAACACTTTGGGCATGTTCACATAGTTATCTCGAACAATCGTTACTTTCTCACCAAAAGGTTCCAAACGTTTACTTCCTGCCGCAATCGCATCGGCATCCTGATCGATTCCTATATATCTTCCCTTGTCAGACAGCCTTTTACAAATTTCATAAGCATGTCCTCCTCCTCCAAGGGTCCCATCTACATAAATTCCATCAGGTTTGATATGAAGCTCTTCAATTGTCTCATTCAGCAACACAGATATGTGTTCAAATTTCATAAGTCCCCCTACATAATTCATATCAAAATTTCAGTCACAAAAACTTATAAGTTTCCTGACATTTTATCCTAATAAGCAGCCATCGTGCAAAGTCTTGTCCACCCATCGGATAAGAAAACAAACAGGCATCCATCTAACCCGTGTCATAACAAACTTATGTTCCATCTTTTTTAGAATCTGAACCGGATTATCAGCCTGCCTCTGCTTTGATTTTATTTTGGTGGTTTCCTATGACAAATTTCCCACCTTTTACCACTTAAAACTACTTACTGATAATATTTTATACGATAGCTATGAAAAAAGCAAGGCAGAATCCATAACCAAATCTTAGTTTTTTCTTATTCTTATTGACATTTTCTGAAAAGAAAAAGCAGAGATTTTCACTTTTTTTATGAAATACTCTCTGCCTTTTTTCCTTTATTTTTCCATTCTCTTTCTACGAATGGTCTGATATAAAATTGCTCCTATTCCAATGAGTGCAAGAATCGCTGCAAGAAGCTGTGATACTCGGATTCCTGTACCTCCAAGCATTAGAGAATCTGTGCGCAATCCTTCGATCCAAAATCTTCCGATTCCATAACCAGCCAGATAAATTGCAAGCAACTGACCATCAAAAGTTTTTCTTTTTGTAAACCATATAATAAAAATAAGCAAAGCCAGATTCCACAAACCTTCATATAGAAATGTCGGATGTACTTGAATATAAGTAATCGCATCCCCAGTCGATGATGGAAGGTAAACTGGCGTATTATAAACTCCTGATTTGATAATCTCACCCATTCTTCCGTGATCGACGAAAAAATCGGTTGGTATCTGCATTGCAAATAAACTATCTGTATATCTTCCAAACGCTTCTCGATTGAAAAAATTTCCCCATCGTCCAAGAATCTGTCCTACCAACAGTCCTTTCACCGCGATGTCAGCAAACTTCATCATTGATACTTTCCGCACTTTACAAAAAATAAATAAAACAAGGATCGATGCCAAAATACCACCATAAATAGCTAAGCCGCCATTTCGTATTGCAAAGATTTCTCCTGGATGCTTTCCATAGTAATCCCATGAAAAAATAACATAGTAAAGTCTTGCACCGACAATTGCCGGAATTACCATCCAGATCAGATAATCAAAAACAAGTTCTGGATCAAAATCTTTTGTATGTTTTGCTGCCTGATATGCAACAATCATTCCGAATAAAAATCCAAGAGCAATCATGATTCCATAATATTTTATCTCAAATCCGCCAATGTTAAACCCGTCTCCAACATTTTTCAGCACAATTCCAAGATGCGGAAATCGAATCTCATGTTCCATAAGTCTCTTCCTTTCTTTGTCTGTTCTTTTTTTGCTTACGCTTAAGATGTTATCGTATTTCTCTTTTCTTTTCAAGCTCCTTGTGTTAGACTATTAACTGAAAAAATATGCAACGAGAAAGGAAATCATTATGAAATTAGGAATTGTCGGACTGCCAAATGTCGGAAAAAGTACTTTATTTAACTCTTTGACCAAGGCAGGTGCCGAATCAGCTAACTATCCATTTTGTACCATTGATCCAAACGTTGGTATCGTTACAGTTCCTGATGAACGTGTGGATCGTCTGGCTGAAATGTATCATTCAAAAAAAGTAATCCCAGCCGCTATCGAATTTGTTGATATCGCTGGTCTTGTAAAAGGAGCTTCTAAAGGAGAAGGTCTTGGAAATCAATTTCTTGCTAATATCCGTGAAGTTGATGCTATCGTTCATGTTGTCCGCTGTTTTGAAGACAGCAATATCGTCCATGTAGATGGATCCATTAATCCACTCCGTGATATTGAAACTATTAACTTCGAGTTAATCTTTTCTGATATTGAAGTACTGGACCGCCGTATTGCGAAATCTACTCGTGGTGCCAGAAATGATAAAGCACTGGCTCATGAAGTAGAATTTCTTCAAAAAGTAAAAGCTCATCTTGAAGATGGAAAACTTGCTAAAACATTCGAAGTTGATGATGAAGATGATCAGGCAATCTTAAATTCTTGTAATCTTTTGACCATCAAACCTGTAATCTTTGCTGCCAATGTGACAGAAGATGATCTTGCTGACGATGCAAAAGACAATGAATTTGTAAACGAAGTAAGAAAATATGCTGAAAGTGTAGATGCCAAGGTTTTTGCTGTATGTGCGCAAATTGAACAGGAAATCTCAGAACTTGATGATGATGAGAAAAAAGAATTTTTGGAAGATCTTGGATTAAAGGAATCTGGTCTCGAAAAGTTGATCTCTGCAAGCTACTCTCTCCTTGGACTGATTAGCTTCCTTACTTCTGGAGAAGATGAAACCCGCGCGTGGACAATCCATAAAGGAACAAAAGCTCCACAGGCAGCTGGAAAAATCCATACCGACTTTGAACGTGGATTCATCTGTGCTGAAGTTGTATCTTATGATGATCTGATGGAAAATGGAAGCATGCACGCATGTAAAGAAAAAGGACTTGTACGCCAAGAAGGAAAAGAATACATCGTAAAAGACGGAGACATCATTGTATTCCGTTTCAACGTATAGTCTCAAAAAAATAATCACCAAAAGTACGGATTCTCTTATTTTGTTCAATCCAGATACTTCTTTGGTGATTTTTTTATTTCATCGAAATTTTCTATGAAACAAAAAAAGAATTCCCTGATTTCTCTAGGGAATTCTTTTTTGTTATATGATAAATTAATCTTCTCTCACAAGTTTATTTTTTTAACACTATTTTTATTTTATCATGTCATATTCTTCTTGTCAATGTTTTTAGTGATGGAAGAGACGGATTCCTGTAAAGGCCATTGCCATATGATATTTGTTGCAGCAATCAATGACTGCCTCATCTCTTACAGATCCTCCAGGCTGTGCGATATATTTTACTCCACTCTTATGCGCTCTTTCGATATTATCAAAGAATGGGAAGAATGCATCGGATCCAAGAGTTACATCTGTTAACTTATCAAGCCATGCTCTTTTTTCTTCTTTTGTGAACATTTCTGGTTTTTCCGTAAAAATATTTTCCCATGCACCATCTGCAAGAACATCCATATATTCATCTCCAATATAAAGATCAATAGCATTGTCACGATCTGCACGACGAATCTTTTCTTTAAATGGAAGATTCATAACTTTCGGACACTGTCTCAGCCACCAGTTATCTGCTTTCTGTCCAGCAAGTCTTGTACAGTGAACACGAGACTGTTGTCCTGCCCCGATTCCAATTGCCTGACCGTCTTTTACAAAACATACAGAGTTTGACTGTGTATATTTTAGTACAATCAGGGAGATCTTCATATCAATCAATGCTTCCTCTGGAATTTCTTTGTTTTCTGTTACAATATTGGCAAGCAGTTCATCATCGATTGGAAGTTCCTGTCTTCCCTGTTCAAAGGTTACTCCAAAGACCTGTTTATGTTCTAATGGTGCTGGCTGATAGTTTTCATCAATCTTGATAATATTATAATTTCCTTTTTTCTTTGCTTTTAAAATTTCTAATGCCTCGTCTGTATATCCAGGAGCAATAACTCCATCTGATACTTCTCTTTTGATCAGACGTGCAGTGTCAGCATCACATACATCTGATAAGGAAATAAAATCTCCAAAGGAAGACATACGGTCTGCGCCTCTTGCTCTTGCATAAGCACATGCAAGAGGAGATAAATCTCCCATATCATCTACCCAATAAATTTTCTTTAAAGTATCAGACATTGGACGTCCTACGGAGGCTCCAGCAGGAGATACATGTTTAAAAGAAGTAGCTGCAGGGAGACCTGTCGCTTTCTTTAATTCCCTTACAAGCTGCCATCCGTTAAATGCATCCAAAAAGTTGATGTATCCTGGTCTTCCATTTAATACTTCGATTGGAAGATCGCTTCCATCTTCCATATAAATTCTTGATGGTTTCTGGTTTGGATTACATCCATACTTTAATTCTAATTCTTTCATTTTTTTCTCCTTTGTTTCGCTGACTATTTGTTTTTATTTACAATTCTTGTCTCATATTTTCCTGTTGCAATATCAATATAACGTACAAACAGAGATACTTTATTATCTTCATTTAGGCTATTCCAAAGTGTATTTGTAAAGTCATCAATATCTTCTTCGATTCCAATCAGTTTTGGTTCCCCTTCAAAACTTGGCAACGGATTTCCATCATGCATATAAGTGTGAATAAAACGACCCTCTCCAGCGATTGGATTTTCATAAGTAAAGGTAAAACGATTACAGCTTTCTGGATTTCCATTGTTGCTTTTTAAAATAGACATTGCATAATGGAATTCTCCATCTTTAATCTGCATGATTCCAGAAATTCTTGGTGTATAGTTTGGGCCGTCCGGTTCAAATTCGCGGCTTCTTAAAGACTGTTCAAAAGTCAATCCTTGTTCTCTTCCTTCATATACGGTATCTGTCTGATCTCCATTTGTTACGATCGTTTCATTTCCAAGAACACGAACAGGTGCATAAATAATCAAACTTGGATCTTCCAATTTTGCCGGATCAAATGCCTGTGTACGAATTCCTTCTCCTTCTTCCACAAACACACGGTTACGGCTGTTCTCGCTGCGTCCCATGATAAAGTATGCAGTTACTGCTTTTTTCCCATCTTTGGATTTTCCAATTACAATTCCACGTCCAGGGTAAGCATTTTCTTTTAATTCCTGAGCAATCGCTAACTTTTTCATTGGTTTTGTATCTCCTTTTTTTTCATGCTGGTTTTCTTTTTCTTCTATTGTATATAAAAACTTCAATGAATACAAGAACAAAATGCAAAAGGCAGATCTGCTATAAAAAGCCAAATCTGCCTTTACTTTTATTTCAAGATAAAATTACATTTTTCTGATTCGTTCGATCGCTTCGACTGTATTCTCGTAGTTACCGAACGCTGTAAGTCGGAAGTATCCTTCTCCGCTTGGTCCGAATCCTGATCCAGGTGTTCCAACAACATTTGCATCTTTTAACAGATGATCAAAGAATTCCCATGATGTCATGTTATCTGGAGTTTTTAACCAGATATATGGTGCGTTGACACCACCAGATACCGTATATCCTGCATCTCTTAATCCTTCATAGATTACTTTGGCATTATTCATGTAGTATCCAACCTGTTCTTTTAACTGCGCTTTTCCAGCATCAGAATAAACAGCTTCTCCGGCTCTCTGTACAATGTAAGGAGCTCCGTTGTATTTTGTTCCATGACGTCTTGCCCAAAGAGAATGCAATTGTGTATCTCCGCATTTTAAATCCTTTGGAATTACAGTGTATCCAAGACGAACACCGGTAAATCCTGCATTTTTAGAGAAACTCTTTAATTCGATAGCACATGTTCTTGCACCTTCACATTCATAAATCGTGTGAGCTACATTATCTTCAGAAATATAAGCTTCATAAGCAGCATCATAGATAATGACACATCCATTTTTATTTGCATAGTCTACCCATCCCTGAAGCTGATCTTTTGTAATTGTTGCTCCTGTTGGGTTATTTGGGAAGCATAGATAAATAATATCTGGTACTTCATCTGGAAATTCTGGTGCAAAGTTGTTATCTGCTGTACAAGGCATATAGATCACATCGCTCCATGTTTCCGCTTTTGGATCATAAGTTCCTGTTCTTCCAGCCATAACGTTTGTATCTACATATACAGGGTATACAGGATCACATACTGCGATTTTATTATCGATTGAGAAGATTTCCTGGATATTTCCAGAATCACATTTTGCTCCGTCACTTACGAAGATTTCATCAGCAGCAATATCTGCTCCGCGATCTTTATAATCATTTTTTGCAATAGCGTTTCTTAAAAATTCATATCCAAGGTCCGGTGCATATCCATGGAATGTTTCTTCATGAGCCATTTCATCTACTGCACTGTGCAATGCGTCAATGATCGCTGGTGCCAGTGGCTGTGTAACATCACCAATCCCAAGACGGATAATGTTTTTGTCAGGATTTTCTTCTGTATACTTAGCTACTTTTTTTGCAATTGTAGAAAACAGATAGCTTCCTGGTAATTTCAAATAGTTGTCATTGATTTTCAATAGTTGAGTTTTTACTTATTTTTCTTTAAAATCATTTTCGTTAATTGCTATCATTTTTTTAAATCGTATTCATCATCGTATTCATTTTCACACTCATATTTGCCCGTATAGTTGAGAAGGTTGCAATTTAATTCTAATAGTTTCCAAAAGGATCAGTGAGTAATTTCACTGTTTTTATTTTTAACAAAACACCGTTTTTGACAATAATCAAAAAATAAAAAGGATCTATTATTGACAAAATGGCGTTTTTGACAATAATACCCTGCCATTCCTCCTCTCTATTCTTCAAGAAAACGCTTTTTTGAACAATAGGATTGTAATTTGGGTTTCTAATCGTTCAAAATGCGTGTTTTTGCAAAATAGAAAACCGTGATGTTTGTCACGGTCTTTTAAAATATTTCATTATCAGCTTTCATTTCAGCAAGCACTGAAGCAGTCAAGACTTTCTCAGCGATGTCTCCTTCTTCGATTTCTTCGGGAGTATAGCAATAATCGATGATAGGGCATTTATCCATGACTTCATTATACTCCACTCGGACAATATAGATGTAGTCGCTGGTTAGACCTTCTTCAATATCAGCTTCCAGTTCCTCAATTAACTCTGAATAATCGTAGCTAAAACGGTAGTTACCAGCGTCTATCCAGGCTTGAACTCTCATGGCTACTTCAAGACTTAACTTATTGAAGTCTTTCTTCCCGTTTCTCAAGAGAGAGATAGAACTCTCTTGGATTCCTATCTCTTTTGCTAAACGATAGGCTGAGAC
>SKEG01000919.1_pt1 | contig 26783 bp, 32 predicted proteins | sample 4826631 | NCBI WGS metagenome assembly SKEG01 (sample SAMN11008815, study PRJNA524170) | human gut metagenome | biome: Human fecal sample; material: Feces; isolation source: fecal sample from pouch patient p26, p34, p50 | host: Homo sapiens | place: Israel: Tel-Aviv | collected 2016-11-02
AAACTGTATTTAAATACTTAGGTTCAACTTTAACTTGTTCAACTGCTACTTTTTTTCGTTTCAATAATCTTATCGCATAATCGTCATTATGATAATTACGCATATAATATATTTTCTTTATACCTGCTTGTAACAATGATTTAGTACATTGTAAACAAGGAAAATCTGTAACATAAATTTCTGCCCCATCTGTTGGAATTCCAAATTTTGAACATTGTAATACTGCATTCATTTCTGCGTGAATTGTTCGTAAACAGTGTCCATCAACAACGTAACAACCTACGTCAATGCAATGATCATCACCAGAAACAGCTCCGTTGTATCCTCCAGCAATTACACGCTTATCCCTAACTAAAATTGCTCCAACTGATAATCTTTCGCATGTTGATCTTAATGAAAGCAATACTGCTTGTAACATAAAATACTGATTCCAAGGTATTCTTTTATCGGTCATAAAATTCACCATCCAAATATGTTTTCATTTAGTATAACATAGTTTAAACTGTTAATTTATCTGAGATTGCAGCAAATGTTTTATCTCCTATACCGGAAACATTCCTTAGTTCATCAATTGTTTTAAATTTGCCGTGCTCATCGCGATATGAAATAATCAGCTCAGCTTTCTTGTCTCCTATTCCATTCAATTGTGTTAACTGTTCTTTAGTAGCAGTATTAAGATTTATTTTATTATTATCTTCGGTTTCCTCGGTTGTATTGCTATTACTTGTATCACTACTCATAGTGTTTTCCGATTGTAATTCTATAATTACATCACCAGTATAGTTTTCTCCTTGCTTGGGCACATAAATCATCATTTGATCACTTAATTTATGTGCATAATTAAGCTTACTAACATCCGCATTATTTTCTAATCCTCCAGCTTGTTGAATAATATAAGCTAGTCTTTGATTTGGTTTTGCTTTATACAGACCTGGATGTTTAACAGCTCCTTTAATATCTACAAATATTTCCTTCCTAGCTACACTAGATTTAACTTGCGACACAGATGTAGAAACTTTACTTATTTGAGATGTACTGCTACTAGATATTTCAAAAGTATCACTATCTGAGTGTCTAGTAGGTAAAACAAAAATTAGTGTTACAATTATTGCTATTACAATAGTTACTATTTGCCATTTATTATTTTCTAGAAACTCTTGAATTTTTTCTTTTATCTCTTCTTTCATCACTTATTCCTTTCTTAAGTTCCCTCTAAGATTAATAAATACGCAAAAAAAAATTTTTTTCAAAAAAATACAAAAAAACAAGCCTCCATTGAGACTTGTTTAAAATATAAATTACATTTCATTAGGAGCTTTTACACCTAATAAACGTAAGGATTCTTTTAATGTAGTAGCAACACTTTGTACTAATGCTAATCTTGCATTCTTTTCAGCATCATCATTCAAAATTCTAGAATGTGCATAGTATTTATTAAATGCTTTCGCTAAATGAATTGCATATTTTGCAACAACAGAAGGTTCATATTCACTAACAGCTTTCTTTACTGTTTCAGGGAAAGCAGCTAATAAACGTAATGTTTGCCATGCTTCTGGATCACTAATTTCTAAGTTATCAGAATTTAATTCTAAATTGCCTGCTTTACGTAATATACTCATGGCACGAGCATGTGAGTATTGTACGTATGGTCCAGTTTCTCCTTCAAAACGAACAACTTCATCTAAGTTAAAGTCGAAACTGTTAATTCTTTCATTCTTCAAATCATGGAAGACAACAGCACCTACACCTACTGCTTCTGCCACTTCTTCCTTGTCAGCAAGGTTTGGATTCTTTTCTTCGATTTGCTTATTAGCTAATTTAACAGCATCATCTAAAACTTCTTCTAATAAAATTACACGTCCAGAACGAGTAGATAACTTCTTACCACCGGATGTAATCAATCCAAATGGAATATGATGAATATCATCTGACCAATCATATCCCATTTCTTTTAAAACAGCTTTCAATTGCTTAAAATGGTTAGTTTGTTCTTGACCTACTACGTATAATGATTGTACGAAATCATATGTACGGTAACGATATAATGCAGCAGCTAAATCACGAGTAATATATAGTGTCGCTCCGTCTGTTTTTCTAATTAAAGCAGGGTTTAAATCGTATTTTTCTAAATCTACAATTTCTGCCCCTTGACTTTCTTTTAATAATCCCTTTTCTTGAAGCAAGTCTGTAATTTCATCCATTTTATCATTATAGAATGCTTCACCATTATATGAATCAAAAGTAATATTTAAGCGATCATATACTTCAGTAAATTTCTTTAGAGATTCTTCACGGAACCATTTCCAAAGTTTAAGTGCTTCTTCATCACCATCTTCTAACTTTTTAAACCATTCACGTGCTTCTTCATCTAATTCAGGATTATTAACATCTTCTTCATGGAAACGAACATAATACTTCAATAAATTATTGATTGGGTCAGCTTTAACTTCTTCTTCACTTCCCCATAGTTTATATGCAACAATTAATTTACCAAATTGTGTTCCCCAGTCACCTAAATGATCTATTTTTATTGGCTTATAATTTACTTTTTCAAGTAATAATGCTAAAGAATTACCGATAACTGTAGAACGTAGATGTCCCATTGACATTGGCTTTGCAATATTAGGTGAAGACATATCAATAGGAACATTTCCACCATGACCTAAATCTTGGTTACCATAAGCAGAACCTTCAGATAAAACTTCAGATAATATATCTTTACTGAATTCTTTTTTATCTAAAAAGAAATTTACATATGGTCCTACTGCTTCTACCTTTTCAAATCCTGTTTGATCAATCTTTTCAACCAATTCACTAGCTATCATTTGTGGTGCTTTACGTAATACTTTTGATAATACAAAAGCAGGAAATGCATAATCCCCTAAATTAAGTGTCTTAGGTTTTTCTATCTTAGCTAAAATATCTTCTTGTGATAATTTTCCATCAACAGCTTGTTCAATAACTTGAGCAACTTTAACTTTATAATCCATGTTGTCCTCCCATATAAAAATAAAAAAACTCCTGCATAATAATATGCAAGAGACGAGAAATTCCCGCGGTACCACTCTACTTGATTAGTAATCCACTCAAAAAATATTAAATTGTTATTCTAAGAAACGCGATTCATTTACTTCCATTATCCAACTCACACCAACTTGGACTCGCTTAGAACTTTCATAAACTACTAATTTCTATCATAGAATAGTCAAAACCACAGGGAAAACTCATTCTCTGTTATAAATCATAATAAACTACTGAAGACATGATAACAAAACTTAATCTATAGGTCAATCTATCTATGATTTTTTTATTTATTTCTTGAAATTTACTGAAGTTTAATTTAATATGTAAGAAAATTTTCTATTTTTGGAGGTTCCACATGAGCTACTCGATCCTATTATTTGATATTGATGATACCTTATTGGATTTTCATGCTACTGAAAATCGAGCTCTAGAATTACTTTTTGAAAAGCATGGAATTAAATTAACTGATACTGTAAAAGATAATTATGTAAAATTTAATCAAAGTCTATGGAAAAAATTAGAATTGGGAGAAATTAGTAGACAAGAACTCATGACTAATCGTTTTACTACTTTCTTTAAAAAGGAATTTAATCTTAATATCGATGGACTTAGTTTGAATAGAGAATACTTAGAGTTCTTATCAACTGGTACTGATACTATTCCTGGAGCAAAAGATTTACTTTCTACTTTAAAAAAATCTGGGCATAAATTATACGTCGTTACAAACGGTATAGATTTTGTTCAAGAACGTCGTTTACGCAACACCGGATTCAATTCGTTTTTTGATGATATCTTTATTTCTCAAAAAATTGGCTATCAAAAACCAGATGCTAGATTTTTTAAGAACGTATTTAATGAGCTATCTGAATTCAATCCTGATGATACGCTTATTATTGGTGACTCACTTACATCTGACATTCAAGGTGGGCACAATGCTAACATAGACTCTATTTGGTACAATCCTAAATCATCTCCTATTGATAAGAAAATTACCCCTACTTATCAAGTAAATAAATTACAGGATATTTTACAAATTGTTGGTTAATTGTCTTGCATATTCAAATAAAATTTGCTAATATTCTTAGGATAATTAGTAATATAAGGAGATTTTTATGGAAACTAAGTTTGAAATTGGCGATCGCGTTAAATGTAAAAAATTTGCTTCTTTAACTCATGACTTTATCGGTACAATTGAAAAAATTTATGAAAATTCTGCAATGGTTACAATTGTAGAACATGATAAAGCAGACTCTGTTGTAGTAACTGATTTTCATAATCGTGCTGTAGTTCGCCTTTCTGATATGAAAAAAGTAGCAGCTTAATATATACTGACATTGATAAATTTTTATGTTATACTTATCAATGTCTTGCGGGTATAGTTTAGTGGTAAAACTTCAGCTTCCCAAGCTGGTGTCGCGAGTTCGATTCTCGTTACCCGCTTATTGATTTATCAAGGTTTTAACGTATTGCTAGTGATAATTATTATCCATTAGGTCCGAAAAAGGGTCCGAAAAAATTTTATATAATTCTATTTCTTCTTTTTTGTAACCATTTTACATTAGATAAAACTAATGAATTTAATAAGCATAAAAAATAAGCTCATCCAATCTTTTTAGGACTAGATGAGCTTTTATAATTCTATTCAAATTTACCCCAAGTACTTGTACGCTTACCCCCAGAACTTTCACCAGTTGGCAGATAACCGAATTGTCCGTTGCCTCTAGGTTGTCTGATCCACACATATCCACCCGAATGGCAGAAAGCATCATATTTAACGACTGAACCTTTAGTCAAAATACCAATCTTTGCTGATTTGGTTGTAGCTCCCCAACGTAATACAATTCCTTCATCAACAGTGATAGTGAACTTACCATCTTCCTTGAACCACTTTACACCAAGCTCATCAGTCCATGAGTCATACTTAGCGTTGTTTTGGCTAGGAGCTGGAACTGGTTTAGGTGTCTCAATTTGTGGTTTTGTCCCAGGTTTAGCAAATTTATCCCAAGCATTTGCATCCAAATACCAGATAGATCTATCCATGTCACCGCCAGTATACTGCCAACCAGCAATAGAACCAAAAGCACCACTAGACACGTTCATATTTGGCACTGTCCAAGAGTTCCAGTTCATGGATGCATACTTGGCTACCCAAACAGCACAATCTTTGGCACAGTTCGCTACTTGCCATAATGCAGATTCTGAAACATAAATCACACACCAAACACCAGTTAAACGGTGTACTTCATCTACGAATTGACGAACCCAGTTAGTATTTCCCCATGCTGAATTTTGGTAACCTTCCCAGTCAATGATCAGCATACCTTGGCCAACGTAATTTTTGATGTTATTAATAAAATACTGCGCTTCAGAAATTGGATTACCACCACCAGCGTAATGATACAAACCCCGCTTTTTACCAAGTTCTCCAGCCAAGTCCCATTGGTGGTTACATTTAGGATTAACGTATCCTATCCCTTGAGTAGCTTTAACGATAACCCCTTGAGCATATGGATCACGAATAATGTAATCTTCAGATCCTGAGTAAACATCTACTGTGTACATTACCATGTTATTTGCCCTCCTTAATTTTAACTGTTGGTGTCAAATCTGATTTCTCATAAGCAGATTGAACGGCGGTGTGAATTATTTGAGAGTCTAATTTATAGCCTTGTTTCTTCATCACGTCATTAACAATCATGCTTGCTTTATCAAACTTCTCACGTCCACTCTTATCTTGACTAACAAGACTTGTAACTGCCATATCTGCCACTTGTTCAAGTAATGTCCACAATGCTTTTGACTGCTCTGTTGAAGCGTGTTGTGCTTTGTTATCCAAGATAGGCTTTAATTGTTTTAGTAAAAAAATAGCCAATACAGATAATAGCCCAGTCTGTACTAGCCATTCTACAACATCATTAATTACTTTCATCTATTCTTCTCCTTTCTCAAATAATGTTTTAATTCGTTCGTGATGTCTATCTAGTCTTCTATCATGTTCATCAACTCGTTTTTCTAAACGTTCAAAATTTGCTTGTTGTTTATCAAAACTAGCATTTAACTTTTGAATATTAGTATTCAATGTTCTTAATTGTTCTGAAAAAGGCTTTAATACTGAATTAATGTTCTTATTAAAAGCCTTACTGACATGATTTATTAACCAATAAATTCCACTAAAAAGGACAGAAATTACCGCCAGTATCGACGCTATTTCCGCCCATGAATATCCTAGTAATGAATGCACATAACCATCTCCTGTTTGCCTCCCACCCACCGCTTTTGTTATTTTAAACTGTTTGAGCTACTGTTGGTGTATCATAATCAACACCAGTAATTTCCTTGTATTGTTCCTTTGTGATTGCTCCACACTCTACGTATACACGATAGAAACTTAAATCATGATTACCCCACATATCCCAGAATATATGTAGCATTTGCATTTGTGTCATCATACTACTTCGCCTCCTTAGTCATTAATTGAGCTATTTGTTGATTTTGAGCCATAATCATAGATTGTAGCGTTGCGACATTTTGCGACAAATTCATAAATAGTTGTTGATCCTGTGTCGGTTCTGTTACTGGAGCTTTCCAAACTTGATTATCAACGTCAAACCATGTTCCGATTTTAGCTTGACCGTCAGCGTTAAATGGACTGATTTCTGTTGAATTCTCTAACGGTTCATCACTATCAACTGTTCCTGTAAAACGCTTAGTCTCTATATCATATAAGTAACGTTTCATTCCTTTGCCTCCTTAACTAAACTTCTCTAATTCATATCTAAAGTCGCCCCATACGTGATTGATATCAATATCGTTATAGTTGATTACGTATAGTGCTGGAGCGAACCATAACTGAACAGATTTAAAACCACTCCCTTTACCTGCTCCAGTGGTAGATAATCCATTAACCATTTCTCCGTTCCATTCAGATAACCACAAAGAACCAGCGAACGGATTAGAAAACGATTTATATGAACCTTTAGATACAGTTGTTTCAAAGTCGATATGAATATGAACCTGTATTTTGTTTTCAGCATGGATTAAGGTGTAATAGCTAGCACTATTTGCTAAATCTCCACCAAATTTAACTTTATCACCGTATCTTAGCCAACTCCAATTACCTGCATGACGTACTGCTACTAATTCACTACCTAACTCATTAGTTACAGTAATTATTCCCACATCACTACTGTCTGTTGGATAATTAACTTTAATCATCCAGGCATATGCTTTAGTTGATATATTATCTGGTAAACCTTTAGGCTTGTAACACTTATAATATCCAGGGTCTAAACTGAAAATATCAGTATTATCCGGCAAATACCAAGGCATACCTAAAGCTTGTCCTATTTGTTTTCTTGAAACAAATCCATAGTTGATTGCATAGCCTTCTTTTGACATATTAAAAGGGTCTGCGATTGGATGTGCAAAAGGATTATTTAAATGTGTCTTGATTAAAGCCTCATCAGATCTTAGATTTTGAGCTAAATTTTCAATCGTTTCTGTCATTGTTCTCCCTCCTAATAGTTGAATTCTCTATCTGAACCACGCCCAAAACGGTAGCAATGGATAGTTCGTGCATTAGTATCAATACTGATTGTTTCCCAACAGTCTTCGTTGACTGTGTTCCTACGTTCCAATTGTTCGCCGATAGAATTGCTTAAGCTAGCATCAGTAACAACAATTGGAGTGCCATTTAGTGTTGTTAAATCTTGACTATCAGCGTGATAGTGTCCGTTGAATACACCTATCACTGTTCCAGCTCCTTGTGTTGTAAAGTCTGCTTTCAATCCTACAATTTGCATATCATCTACATCACTACGATTAATCACTACCGAACCACCATTTTTAAATGCTTTGATAATATCAATTAACGCTTGAGCATTGTAGAAAGTTCCAGTTGATAATGGATGATGGAAAAAGAAAACTACCTGCCAACTGTTATCAGGTAGTTTCAAAGCTACATCTACAAGCCACTTCAATTGAGTTACGCTAAATCCAGCTTCTTCTAAACGATTATGAACATAATTTCCTTGACTGTCAGTCGTCCACGGTATATCGGAACTGTTAAGCCCAATTACACGAACTTTCTTATCAGTTAAATCCTTGTAGAAATACAAGCTATCGCCATTTCTCACTTCACCATATAAAGGTTTAACAGTGTGATAAGCATTCTTTAAATCATGCTCAGTCATTGCATCTTCTGCTACTAACTTAGGTGTTTGACCTATACCAGTATCATGATTTCCTGGCAACATAAATAAAGCCGTTTTAAGGTAAGCAGTGCTAAGCATTGCCCAAACATGCATTGTATTCCAAACCAATGTAGGGCGATAGGTATTACCATTAATATTGTCTCCGTTAGCAATCGCAACATCTGGCTTGGTTCGTAAAGTGCCTTGAGCAAACCATTGATAATGCTCTAACGATTTTCCGGAGTATGCTTTCTTAGTCCAAGGGTCTGCATCTTCTTCATGATGATTATCAGTTATAAATGCGATATTAACGATATTATCTCCATGTGGTATGTTTGTGGCATGGTTAAACGTATTCTTGAAATAAGGTGGCATCTCTTCTGAATACATATTCTGTGGGTCAGTAATTGCTAAAGATGAAAAATCATTGACTGTTTGATTTTCCATTGACTTTTTAGCATCGGTAATCAAATTTCCTAAATCTGATTTTACAGAATTTTTAAATTCATCTGCCTCACCTTGCGTAAATAATCCATCTTGTTTAATCTTCTCTTCCAACGCACTTAATGCAGCCTTAGCACTGTTTAACTCACCTAAAGTAGCTGTATTTGTTTGATTTAAAGTAGTCATTAAATCAGTGATTTCATTGATTTTTTCATCAACAATCTTCTTTAATTCAGCTACATTTTTAGTTTCTGTTTCCTTGATTGTATTAAACAAATCATCTAAAGGACTGATATAATCTCTAGGAACTAAACCAGTTACAACCATATCAGCTAGCACTTCGAACTTAAATTCCAGAGTGGCCACGTTGCGATAATCTTTCATCACTCGGAAAAAAGCTTGCTTATATTGACCTGCTACACTAAAGGCTTGTGCTGGCATGTCAAAACGAAATTTCCCTGTTGTTGGATCTTCATAAAACACAACGTGCGAATTATCTAAAATCTTGTGTTCGTTGTCTGGCAAGATACCTTCAAACAACACATTAGCCCCTGTTAAGTCATAAGCAGACCCATCTTCATTAGCAATCTCAACGAAAACTTGTCTTAGGCTATCTTCGTATTGTCGGGCTTGCACCCAGTTTTCCTTGTTGTAATCAGGTGTAAAAGTATTGCCACCTTTAGCTTCCAACACCGTTAAAGGTCTGTAATCTTTACCAATCACATATTTTAAAATTTGAGCCATTAGATTACTCCTTTCTCAATTAAAATTTTAGTTACTACATTTTCAATCGTTTCTTCATCAGTTCCTAGAGTTACACGCTTTAGTCTTGCCTTCCAATCCTTATCTAAAGCGTCTGTTTTATCATCTAATCGCTTAATTTCATCTTTAAAATCATTCAAATTAGCTTTGCTATCTAATTCATTCTTAATCTCATCAGTATTGTTGTTAAAAGTACGCTGAATTTGATTAAAATTAGCAACCGTTGCATTATACTGAACTCTATCAGTCAAACCAATATCATCAAGGTTCAGATGTTCCATCACTACCACCTAACTTTCTTTCTATCTCATCTAACCTATCATTAATCTTGTCAAGTTCTTCTTTAGTAACAATAGGATTCTTAGTATTTGTCTTATCATCAAATAGTATGTTCTCAATTGTCGTGATTCTGCTATTCAACTTTTGTAGACCTTTCGTTAATTGTTCAATCCATTTCCAAATATCCATGCTTTAACCTCCAACAAAATCATTGAGCCATGTTTTTAGTTGCTGATTTCCACCAAACTCATTAAAACTATTAGAGTTATTAATTACTTCATTCGTGGAACTTTTTAATTCAGATATTGCCTTGCTAAACTGTCTTTGCCTTGAATTTTGATAATCAAGGATATTTTGAACATTAGAATTTAACGTAATTGATGTTGGATTATCAACTGGATATGAATATGGATACCAGGTAAAACCAGTCAAAGTAAAATTAGTTGATATATCCTGTGATTTAACCATGACGTGAACTACATCTCCAGCTATTGGTCTAACGCCAGTAGTAGTTGTCACATCAATAGACAATGACGGATTAGGTTGCAATTTAGTCTTAACGTACTCAATCATTGCACTTTTATCCTTGAATCTACCATCTTCAATTGGTTCTGCTGGATGCTCACCGTATTTCTTGATAGATTCTTCATCACGATACATAAACGGTGCAAAATAATAGTATTCTTGAGTATTTGAGTTTGAATTAGTTTCTGATGATGTTTCAGTGTCAGTATCACTAGGCCCATTTTTGATTAATTCTAGTGGGTCTAACCAAGTTCCATCATTGGTAAATGACTTACCAACAGCAACGTTGAAATCAGCTTTAGTTACTCCAACATGTAAATGATTTGTGTCACGATAACCAATTACATCACCAACTTTAACCGTATCTCCTACGTTAACTATGATATTGCTAGCACTTGAAAATGCTTCTTGATAGACAACATTATATCCACCACCAGAAATAACAACGTAATTACCTAAGCCACCCATATAAGACTTGATTGTAACTTTCCCACCATGAATAGCATGAACTTCACGCCCTGGATGGTCTACAGAACCAAAATCTAAGCCATCATGAAAACCATTTTGACGATATCCACCATCGTTACCAAATCTTTGAGCTTGCATAAAAGTTCCTTCTCCCACACTAGGAAAAGGCCAACCCCAACCGCCACTTGTTGTAGTAGTTGTTGTGGTTGTAGTGGTTTCTGTTGTGGTTTCAACGGAATATTTGCCACCAATGCAATAAACTATATTTGTTAATGATGTTGAATCAGTACTAAATTTAATCTCGCTTGCATTATTCAAGTAATCTATCCTATTACCACGATTTAGGTTAAATTTATCTGTTGAATATACTCTGATTTTCCGATTATCTGGATATATAATTGCATTATCCCAAGTATCAGAGATCTTAGATAGCATATCAGCTCCTGTTCCATCATGTAATTCTTCCAACTCTTTCTTTTCAAAATTACCAATTACTTCATAGGTAAAACCAAGTTTGTTATCTTTTAACCAATGGTCTAATACATCTTGAACTGAATAAGTTACTTGATTTTTATCATCCTGTTGAGTTTCATCAGTAGTTTTAGTTGTTACTTTAGTTGTGGTATTGCCTTCTGTTTTCTCGTTAGTATCTGTTTTAGCATTATCGTCATCAGTATCAGACTTAGAAGAATCAGTATTATCTTTTAGAACTTTAACATCTGCTTGTTTATCCTTGTCTGTTGGGTCAACATATTCCTTATACTTCCTAATTTTTTGTACTTCAAAATAAACATGAGTAGCTGTTACTTGAACGCTATCTAATCCACTAGATGAATCATCAGCTACCTGTTTAACGATATATTCTTGATTATCCAAAAAAATAGAAGCTTCACTTTCCAACATTTGATAAGCTAAGCTTCCGTCATTGTATGCAGTTAGTTGTAAACTCCAAGTCTGATTTAATTCCCATTGAATTTGTACAGACTTAGGGTCAAATAAATTCAAGGGTTCTTTCTCAGCACGACCAACACCTTGAACTAAAATCTTACCTTGAAACATCAGATATAGATAAATGGAAAACTGAACGTGATATCATTGCTATTCGTGCCATTAACAACAATATCATTCCATCCAGTATTTAAAACGATGTGACCATAATCTGTGTTCACTGTTGCTGGGTTTCCATTAACAGTTGTTAAAATTCCGTCTAATAAAATTGTTTCACTTCCATTAGATGATTTATTATAACTCCAACTACTACCATTAGTTGTATTAGTGATTTTTAGAGAACTACCACTAAACTTACTAATGATTTTTAAATCATGTTTACCAAGATAAGGGTCAATTGGTATGTCGCTAGGGTTGTAAACCCTAAATGATTTATCTGAGAATCTATATGAGTAATCATTATCATTCAAGTTTTGTCCATACGACCATACTTTTAAACCATTTGAATCAGCTTCATCTGACCTATATAGACTGTATTTCATTCCACTAGGATTATCGAATGGAATAGTAAAAGTAACCCAATTTGATCCTTTATCGTCAGGACTAATTGTAAATGAAGATGTTCTAACATATCTCACCAATTGACTATTTATTTCTTCCCTAATTCTAAATAGCCCTTTTTGCATGAAAGTTCTCATAACATCATGCTTTGCCAATATATAATCTTGCCAAGTAGAAAAATATAGTAGAAACTCACAATTAACAACGGTAGGGTTATAGGTAGAATAATTCCATAGCTCTCCATCTTGTGCGGGATTAGATTGATAAGTATTAGTTATCGCTGGATTTTCATCTAAACTAAGTAATTCTACATGCTGAGTGATATCAGATAATTTCATTTCTTTTCCATTATGTGGTTTAATATAAAATTCGTTCAAAATATCACTCCTTTCTAAAATGTTTGATAGTTAATTAATTTTTGATCTATAGCTTGTTGCTTATACAATTTATTTTTATCAAATCCACTCTCTCGAATAGCTTTGATTTGCTGACTGTTTAACCCCAATAATTGACTAAACATCGCTAATAGCGAATCAAATTTATCGTTTAATTCTTTTATATCTCTATTATCACGATTTATTGAATGTCCTGGATCTTGCTTAGTAAATTCAGAAGTCAATTCATGCATAAGTTGCCAAGCTCTAGGACGCTTAACTGGATCAGTTGGAATAATATATTCAGGCTTATTATTTTCAGCAACTTCAATTAATTGGTTAGTATCAATTCTTCCGCCATAAGCCATCATTCTATGACCTGAAGGACCCCAACCTCTCTTTACTCCAATTGGTGGGAAATCGCTTCTCCAGTTACTATCATTCAAAACTGCCATAATTTGATCTAAGGCAGAATGAATATTAGCATGTCCTGGAACTGCCCAACTTCTCCAAGTACCAAGTTTATATTGGAATAATCCAATTGGTAAACCTGTTCCGTCATGATCATCATAACCACCATTTTGAGCAGGATCTACACCAGATTCAGTTGATGCTTGATAATACAAATGCTCTATATCACGTTCACTGAGTTTTTGATGCATTAATCTAGCAGCGTGTTTAGCTATCTTGGCAAATTCAGATTTAGCCATTCTACCAGCTGGACTATTTCCATCGCCACCAGCTCCAAAATCTTCAAACAATTTCTTTACCCAACCAACTGCTAAACTCGCTAATTTATTAGGAAAGTTAGTAATAATATCGCCAGCTAAGCCCTTAGCTGATAAATTACCAATATGTTTCTCAAAAACTTCTTTTAAAAATTCAGCTGGTTTCTTCAAAATATCTTCTGCTTCATCAACCAAATCAACAGCACTATTCCAGACACCTTTAAAGAATTTACCAATACCATTAGCGTATGCTGGAATACCTAACATTGTGGTTAATTTATAAGTATCTTCACCATTTAAGACACTTGAGCCTTTAGGTAAAGGCACTACCATATTACGTTGTTTAGGGAAAATACCTACCTTTCCATTAGGCAATCTAAACATTTCACGATAATGTTCACCTACACCGTCATTAACTAAAGCTAATCCGCCTTGATGTGTTCCGTTTAAACCTTGTACATCAGCTGTACCTTTAGCGTAAGATACTGTTGGAATTGCCCAACTAGCTTTTATTTGTGGAGCACCAACTTTATTGAGAACCCAGTTAATACCTTTCTTTAAACCACCTAACATATCATTAAATGGTTTAACCACACCGTTTACCAAATCTACAGCTTTATGTTTAACACCTTTAACTGCTGAACCAACAATATCTTTTAATTGTCCGAATTTATCAGTAAAAGTATTTACCATATCACCTAATCTGCCACCAGTTTTATCATTCAACCAATCATACATATCTTTAAATATATTTTTAGTAAACTTACGAATATTTTTAGCGGTATCGTTAATATCACCGCCTAATTTATCCCAACGCCCACTAACAAAATCTTTCCAAGTTTTAGTGTAAGATTGAACAGTGTCATAACCTTCCTTGAATTCTTTAGGATGATCTTTGGCAAATTTTCTCGCTACTTTTACGGTACTAGAATTAAGATTATTCCATGATTTTACAATCTTATCTTTGCCATTATCAGCATTTTTCTTTAAACTATTCCAGCCATCGCTAAACTTCTTCTTAGTGTCTTTCCACATATTATTGGCAGACTTAGCAACATCTTTATTAAACTTATTCCAACTCTTTTGAGTGTTCTTGATACCTTTGTTAGTTGTATCTTTAATTGATTTCCAACCTTTGCTGAAGAACCCTGTAATATTCTTCCATACTTTAGATATCTCTTTAGGTAGGTTTTTAAAGAACTTGATTATATTGTCAAATGCTTTTTTAGCATCCTTTACCAACCCATCAACAAACTTCTTGAATTTTTTGTTGTGTTTATATAATTCATAGAATGCAACACCTAAAGCAGTAATTGCTAAAATTGCAATACCAAATGGATTAGACAAAAATACCGCTTTAAATCCTAATGCTAGTTTCTTTGCTGCAGATAACATACCGTTGAATGCAACCTTAACAGCTTTACCTGTAACTACTGCTGCTTTGCTAAGTCCACTTAAAGTTGCTTTTGCTGCTTTAGTTGAAATCTTGGCAGTCCATTTTAAAGCCTTATCTAGCTTAGTAGCTCTGGCAAATGTGGCTAAACCTTGCAAATCTTTCTTAGCCTTGCTAATACCTTTTATTGCTAAATGTGCAATTAACGCTCCAGTTAATGCTTTACCAAAAGCTTTAATAACACCAATATGTTCAGCCATTATCTTAACTAGACCAATTACACCACTTGCAATGGTTCCAATCAGCTTACTTATATCCTTTAATCCTTGTTTACCTTCTTTAGAATTAAAGAACTTAGCCATTTCTACCGATGCATCTCTCATTGCTGGTAATAAAGCTGTACCCAGTTCCATCTTGGCCGCTTCACTAGCTTCTTTAAATTGAGCCATCTGTTTCTTTACAGTTCCTTGGTTCTTTTGCGCTAACTCTTGTACATACCCTTGTCCTTTATAAGACTCCTGAACTTTTTTGTTCAGCTTTTCTAATTCTTCAGCATTATTAGCTAAGATAGATGCTGACGCTTGCCCAGTCGTGCCAAATAAGGTATTAAATAACACACCTTTTTGAGTCTTACTCATATTTTTAGTATGACTATTTAACATTTCAAAAATATCAGATATAGACTTCATCTTGCCTGATTTATCTGTAAAATCTTGAACTGATAGTCCAATACCTTGTAATGACTTCTTAGCTTCGTCAGTAGGTTTAATTAAACTATTCAATACTTGTCTTAATCCTGTACCAGCTTTATCTGCTTCCAAACCATTGTTGGATAAAATACCGATTGCAGATGCTGTTTCGCCTACTTCGTAACCAAGTGTTTTAGCTGACGGTCCCACATATTCCATTGCCACACCTAATGAATTAAAATCAGTAGCAGTCATATCAGCAGCATAAGCCATTTCATTAACAGCTTTTTTAGTATTTTCTGCCATTTTCTTTGTTCCGTCTACTTTCATTCCAAAAGCTTCTAATACAGCTGTAGAATTATGAACAACATCATTAAAATCTTCGCCTGACGCCACACTAGCTTGTAGCATAGTTTTCATTGAACCAAGTGCTTGTGAGGATGAATAGCCACGTTTTACTAACTCTTGATAACCATCAGCAATCTTTTGTTGACTAACACCATACTGTACAGACATTTCTTTACCTTCTGCCTGCATTTTAGCAACATTCCTAGTTGCTTCTGCAGCTTTTTCGCCACCAGTAGTTAATAAGTTGAAAGTTTTAACATAAGCATTTTGTAAATCACTAGCTTTTTGAGCTCCGTCAACAGCTGCAGCACCAATACCATGAATAATTGGAGTGAAACCAGATAAAACAGTACCCATTTCCGTTAATCCTTTTCTTGCAGTCTTACCTGCTTTTCCCAAAGAATTACCAAATTTTTCATTAGCTACTATTAATCTTTGTATTCCCTTAGGATTCAACTTATCCATTTCGTCTTGAAGTTTCTTGGTTTCTGACTTAGCTTTAGCTATTGCAGTTGCAGTTTCATTTAATCTGATTTGTTGCTTCTTATAAGCATCACTAGCCTTAGTAGTTTTCACAGTAGCTTCATTAGTTTTATCAATTAGTGCATTTAATTCTTCTTTTTGTTTCTTATACTGCTTATTCAAGTTTTCTAACGAATCTTCAAGCCCCTTTTGTTGAGCTTTTTTAGCTTCTAGTTCTTTTCCTTCCGCTCTAAGTCTTTCAACATAACTCTTAGATAAAGCTTGTGTAGTTCGATAGCTTTTCTGCAAATCGGCCAAACCATTATTATAGTAATTCATTGATGACTTAGCTTTGGCTTGCTGTGCTTCATAACTAGCTAATTGACGTGTAGCAGTCTGAATATCTTTCTCTAACTTTAGAAAAGTATTAGCTTGATTTTTATTAGTTTGATCAAGGCCTTTTTGTCTACTTTTAAGTTCATCTATTTTTAACTTCTGATACTCAATAACTTTGCCTATACCTTCGTATCTTGACTCCAAAGCCTTCAAACTCTCGCCAGCTGCTCTATGTTGCATTTCACTAGCTTTCCATGAGTTAGTTAAAGCTGAAATGCTATTCCTAAAAGCTGAAATACTTTGGGCTGCTTGGACTGTCTGCACAGTAATTTTAGTCGCCATTTCATTTTGAACTTTCACTTAAATTTAACCTCCTTTCTTCTAAAATAAAAAAGCCAACCTATTTAGTTGACTTTTAGTAATAATTGACTTGTATTATCTTATTTAAAACCATGAATTTCTTCCCAAGCTTCATATCCGTAGCGACTACCAGAAATAAATAAATATAGAAAAATCCAAATATAAATATGTTTCCACATCCAGTCCCAGAAGAACACTGTGCCAATAATTATAGCTAGTGTTATTGAAATAATTAGTATCCACCAAAAACGATCATTTATCTTTAACCAATTAAATACTTTCTTCATCTATCTCACCTCCGGGACTTTCTTATATAGATATTATACCATATTTTCACTTTCCCCGTAAGCGCCTTAACGCTTCTCTTGGCGTAACTGGTCTATCTTCCTTAGCTTTAGCAGACATTACTTCAACTAACGTTTCAAATTCTTCTTCATCGCTAACAGATATTGCTATACCAGATTCCAACATCAATTTCTGTTGTAGGTATAGCAAGTCTTGATATTCATTTTGAGTATCAATTAAAGTATCTGCTAAGCGTCTAATTCTTTTTTTGGATCTTTGTCCTTTTTAATTTCTGTATTCATCATCGCTTTAATATCTTCTTCGGATTGACCTTTAATTCGCATAATTACATAGTTAATATAATTACCCAATTCTTCAAAAGTTAAGTTATCTTCAGCAAGATCACGTTCTTTATTAGATAAATTTAAAGCTTTTTGCAAGAAATCAAAAGCACTGTCAGCAAATTCAATTTCCATGTTATTCATTTTAATTGCATTGTTAACAAAATCTTCATTGCTGATATCTCTTTCTTTTAGTAATTCAGTTCTATCCTGTTCAATTCCTAGCTTTAACAGTTTATTCATCATCATATCAGCTAATTTAATTTTCTTAACTGTTACTTTAACAAAAACTGGTTTCTTTAATCCAAGTTTTTTTGTATTAATTTTAACCATAATAAATAATCCTCCAACGTTTCACATTTCTCGTCTCTGTTTACCTAATTAATGTAATCCAGAACCACCATCAACTGCTACGCTACCTGTTTTTGTTCCGCCAGGGATTTTAAGGCTTGCAACACCGTCAAAGCCACCAAAAACTTCTTTGAACATTGCATTAATATCAAATCCTGCTTCATCATCAGCCCAAACCTTATAAGGTTGTGTTACTCCTTTATCATCAACAAAAGTTGTATCCTTAATTGGAGCTAATGCTTGATAGGTCAAAGTAGTATCTGCTTCAGTAATGTTATTATTATCAGTACCGTGGTTTTGTGCTGCTTGAGTTAATTCACCATTTGCAAAACCTTCATAAATTCTTGTTCCGTCCATATCTTCAGAACAAATTAATAATGCCACATTAGGCTTAGAACCAGATGTAAGCACGTAACCACCTTTGCCATCAGATACATATCCTTTTAGGCGGTTTAATAAATCTTTTTTGATATCTAACATAGTTAATGCAACTTGTGGTTGTTGCTTACCGTGTGTGATACGCTTAGCTTTATTATTTGCCCATTTAATCGTACCATTTTGTTCTAAACCAGTAATATTAGCAGTTGTAGCACCTTCTCCATCGCCATCAACTACTTCAACTCCTAGTTCACTAACACCTTTTTTAGCATCCTTGATAATATCGCCATTATCGTCAACGATACCAAATGCTGCGTATAAAATACCATGAGTTGTTGCTCCTGCCATTCTATATACCTTCTTTCACTTTTAAAATTTTTGAAAAATAAAAAACCTTAGTCCATTGTTTAGTGTCTGGGTCCTTAATTCGATTTCTTGAAGTGTCAACCTCCCAATCATTATTATTGAATAGTTGAGCTAATTCTATTTCGTGATTTTGGAAATCATCGCCACTTAATTTATAGAAAATCTGAACTTCAACCCCTACTTGCCAATATTTAATCTTCATATTGGCATAAAGACTAGGTTCATTTAAATATTCAGTAATCAATACTGTATTTTTATTTGTACTTACTTCCACATTACTTGGAATAGAACCAGAGTATAACTCATCTATCCAAGTAATATTCTTCATCAATTTTTTTGCTATCGTGGTTGGTGTTTCCACTACTTACCACCTCGCATTATTTTGTCATATTCAGCCTTATTAGCTAGCAAAACTTTCGTCTTGGACTCATTAACAGTATTATCCACAAAATGAGTTGCTGGCATTTTAACTGTTCCGTCATTTAAGAATCTAGCAATATAAGCCTTTTTACCAAAACCAACTGTTGAGCTACCGTCTTCTTGACCGTCAACATTAGTATCTTGTGACATAACATATTCTTTTAAATGCTTTTCTTTCTTGTGATTTAACTTAGAAACTGGTGTATTTTTTCGTAAATTCTCTTCTAGTACTTTAGCTCCTGCTTGAGTGATTTTCTTTTTTTGCTCCATATTAGGAACAAGTTTATTTAAACTTTTACTGAAGTCTAGTAGTAGATTTTCAAAATTATCATCCACGTTTACCAGCTCCTTTCTTTTTTCTAATAACTATATAATCGTAAGACATATAGTTATTAGTATCATCAGGAGAGATAGACACTACTTCATAAGTTTCATCTTTATATTTAGCTAATGTAGCTTCCTGAACTTTATCATTGTGTCTGATTGCCACAGTTAGAGTATCATCAAGCCCTAAGCCTGTTAACTGAAACTGTTGAGACATGGTTCGTCTCTGCGGTGCACACCAACACTCAAATAATCTAACTGGCTTTTCAATCGTATCTCCAGTTAAATCATCAGCTACAAAACTAACTGTCTGGAACTCGATACGCTGATTAAATGAAGAATGTAATAACTTCTTAGGCATCGCTATCACCTTCTTCGTATAACGCTAATTTCCCACGTAATTGTGAGATTATTGCATTTAAAGTTAGATTAATAGGATAAGTCATTACATCTTGTAAAGCCACTCTGTAATCATAATAAGCACCAGCTAAAGCTAGAATTGCTATTTTTTGAATTGCAATAACATCATCTTGTTGCCAAAATTCATCATCTCCACCTACTGCAGTTTTGATATATACTTCAGCAGCTTTAATATATGAATTTAGTAATCTATCATCAGCATCACCATCAATTCTAAGAGATAACTTTAGATCATCGAGTAATATTTCCTTATCCATCTAAATCACCTCTAAGCTTTAGGTGTGCCTGCTAAATTAGCTTCTTGATCTTTAATAGTTTTGAATGAACCAGCTACCCAAGCTTCACTATCAGTTGCTACTACATCAAAACGATCAATTACACGAACCTTAGTTAAATCTTTTTCAAACGCTCCTCCACCAATATTAGTAGATAATAGAGACATATTTTCACGATCAAACAATGTTACTGCTTGTTTTAGATCACCATAGTATAATGGATGATTTCCAGAATTATCTGGTAACCAACGATCAGCAATTTCAATTACTCGCTTACCCTTAATGATATATTGGTCTGGTTGCTTAGGATCTGGTTGTAATAAGTAACGTCCCATTGCATCTTTAACTTTGGATAAAGTATTTAAACCAGATGTATTAGTCATCAAGAATGATGTTGTTTTAATTGCAGGATCTACTCCTGTATTAATTAAATCGATAATACCGTCAAAATCTACAATAGTTGGTTTCTTAGGTGCCTTATTCATTACATCAATAATTGCCTTGTTGCGTGTAACTACTACCTTTTTAGCAATCCATGCAGATAACCAAGCTAAGATATTTTCTGCAGTATCTTTCAATAAAGTATTTGTGACAGTAGTAATACCTGCATAACGTTTAATTGCGAACTTGATTAACGTTAGTTTTGGATCATCATTATCGCCAATTGCTGCAGTTTCATCATCTAGATTAGCTAATGGTGTAATATCAGTCCATTTTTCAAACACACGAGAACCACTTGGCATAGATACAGATTCACGATTTACGTATTGTTCTAATGAATCATAACGGCGTACTAATTGGTGAATAGCTGTTTGAATATCTTCAGGAATTGTTAGTCCAGCATTATTACCACTATCATCTTTAGAAGATGTAACCATCGCTAATACTTTAGGGTCGTTATTCATCATGCCAATAAAATCTTTAACGAATTTTGCTTTTAAATCTTTTTCATTATCATTTAATGGTTCTTTTGCACTATCTGGCATGTTATAAACTTGTTCAGCTCGTGCAGTATCTAGTTGTTCTTTTAAGCTATCACGACGTGCAACTTCTTTATCACGTTGAGCTTTCAAGTTAGCAAATTTTTCTTCATCATAATTATCATCAATTAAAGCAGCGTTAATTTGCATATTTAAATCTGCTACTTTTTGCCCAGATTCAATCCAAGCGTTATTAAGTTCATTAATATTCATGTTTTAATTCCTTCTTTCCATTAAAATAGCCAGTTTCTTATCCTTTAAACTTTGGTTTTCAAACTGGCTTGTTACTTTATTTTGTTGTTTGTCTACTTTTAAAATTAAATTCATTAACTTATTAATAGCTGATTTACTAGGTATATCCTCCATAGAATTCATAACTGGTTCATCATCTTCATTAACGAACATAATTTCATCAGCGAAACCTTTATCTACTGCATCTTGAGCAGTCAACCATGTTTCATTTGACATCATTTGTAAAATGTCAGATTGTTTCATGCCTGTTTTTAATTCATAGGCACTGGCAATCGATTCATCAATTCCACTTAAAACACCTGCTTCATGATTTAAATCATCAGCATTGCCGTCTACACGAGTCCACGCTTTATGTATCATGATTTGGGCTGTTGGTGCAATTGATACTGTATCGCCTGCCATTGCAATTACCGATGCAGCGGATGCAGCTAACCCTGTAACATTGACTTTTACGTTGGCTGTATTATTTTTCAGCATACTATAAATTTCAGAGGCAACAAATACATCGCCGCCATTTGATGCAATATCAACAACAATATCATCATCACCTTCAGCTACTTCCTCATCTAAAATTGCTGATACTTTTTTGGGACTTGTACAAGTCATGCCAAAATAATCATAGAACATCGCTGTATCATCATCGACAATAGCCCCTTTAATTGGAATCTTCCGCATCGCTATCACCCCCTTTCGATTTTAACAATGCAGGTTGTGCTTCTGGTAAATCTTTTGGAAAATAACCTGTTTCTTGGAGTAAGTATCTAGCTTGGTTATGTGCCAACATACCATTTTTAGTTAAACCAGATAATACTTGAGCATACCCATCTTGTAGTGGATCTATTGCTGGTCTAATGTTATATCTAATATCAGCATTTAACTTATTGTCAAGCTCTGATACGATTGATTCCATATATCGAGATAAAGCATTAGCATACATTCCTTTTATCTGATCTAAAGATGATTGTTGATCTCCTTGACCGTTTAAATATGAATTGGGAATACCATATACCTTAGCAATTTGATTACCAGTCCAATCAGCTTGTGCCAATAATTTAGCAATATCCGATTTTATTTCTAAAGGCGAATATTCTTCTAAATCATCAATTACAACTGGTCCATTATTTGCACTCTGAACTTGTCTCATAAATTGCTTAGAACGTAAAGCCTTTAATTTCCAATCGATAGTACCTTCTTTTTTGATTTTCAAAATACCAGGTGCCATAATTGCTTGACTTAATGCAGCTCTAGTTAATTTATTGGAATCATTTTTAATATTCAGTTCGTTAGATAAGGCAGATAAAGGACTAATACCTGTCATACCACCATTTTTTGAAAGTAGTCTAAAATGCAAAACGTCATTTTGGGGGACGTTCATTTTTACTCCAATTTTTGGCTCGTCAAAGGTAATATTGTAAATTAAACCTGAACCGTCATCTAGTAGATATGCACTAACCTGTGAAGGCCTTAGATATTCCCAATGATGATCTATACCGTTAATATTTCGCCAACGGTATATAAAAGCTTCTCCACCCAACAATAACTGAGCAAATACTGCTTGCCAAAAGGCATGACTATTTGATGTTAAAGTTGGATTATCAATTATTCCTTGGTATCTAGTCTTACTACTAATAATTTTTGACGATGCTAAATCTCCAGATAATTGAAAGATTGCTGAATATATATCTGAATTCTTTAAGGCTTCTTTAGCACTGATATAAGTATCACTATCTTTACCAGTCAGGACATTAAAAACTTCTTCATCGCCAAAACCAAATGGAACACTCATTGTTGACGTTTTTAAAGCATTATTAATATTAAATATTGGCATTAACTATCACCTCGCTTTCGTTCAGAGATGACTTCAACTAGCCAACCTAAGACAAATAATATTAAGGATATTACAAACCAACCTAGTGTAGCGTTAATTCTAAAGGCTGTATAATCTAATACAACCATTGCTGAAATAAACAATAAAACGTCTGAAAGTTGCCATAAATATCCTATAATTCGTCTAAAAATCATCAAAATCACCTCCTAATAATCCAGATTCATCACTCATATACCAATCTTCAACTTGCTTAGTTGTCATTAATTCAACTTGCTTTGACTTATCATTGGCTATTCCGAAATCTTCAAAATGGTACATAGCTTGATACATTGCATCAATAATTGCATCCACTACATCAATTTTTAATGTAGCTTTAGCTTTATCTACTTGAATACCGATTTTATCTTCATAAATCTGTGCATTTATTAATGCTTTTTCCATGATTTTATCGTCAGGCCTTGTAATCGTTCCTTCAATAAAGCATTTCTGCAAAAATTTTGTAGGATCTTTTAACTCTGATGTACGTTGCCTAATACCTTGCAATGGATAATCAGTATTCAGTTCAAGTTGCTTTATTGTAGTGGTTGCTCCCCAATCATCATAGCCAAAGAAAATAACATTAAGATCATTATCATGTATATAATTCAATAACCAATGATAAACTTGTTCTTCATTAATCAAACCTTGCGGATGACTGGTAATAGTACAATAGCCTTGCTTAGCTAACTCTCGATAATTTATACCATCTTGTTTTTCTTTAGCTTCAATTGAACCAGCGTGTTGCCAAGGAATAAATGAATGTTGTTCAACTCTCCATTTAGGTACACCATGATTTGCTGAATAAGGATATACAAATGCTATTGCAGTGTTATCAGAAAACATCGAATAGTCATAGCCAATATATACAGTTCTACCTTCAATATTGAAATTAGGCTGGATAGCTCGTTCTATATCATCTAATTTCAAAAAGCTATTTGTTGCTTCTGCTAACCACAAATTTAAGTTCTTATTTTGAAAATCTGCTACATTACCAGACAACATATCCGCATCACGTTTATCCTGCAACCCTTCCATTAAAACTTGCTTTTGACTATCTAGATACAATAATGGGTTTGATTTATACCATGTTTCTGGCTTAAAAGTTTCATCTAAGCTATCTTGAGCCCAGATTAATCCTAAAAAGTTATCTGCATCACGCTTATAATCTTGTTCCATAGCTTGCTGAATCATTTTTTGATCTTCATGAAATGGAACACTAGGGTCTGGATAAGATGTTGATATCTGAATGAATTGATGATTAGGTACCTTAACTTGTCCGGAAATAATCTTACTAATCTTTTCTCTACTCTTTACTTCTCCAATTTCATCAAAAATAGCTGTTGTAAAGTGAAAACTATCATATTGACCTGATTCATGAGAGATAGCACGTAAAACATTATTCTTTTCTTTCATAATCATTTGATCGCTTTGAGCTTTAAAGTTAACAGTAGCAGCATAATCTTTAAACATATCCGTTTTAACAATGTACTTCATCATTGTTTTAATGTAACCAAATATTTTATTAGTCTGTTTAAAGTTAATTGATGCCACTAGATAATCTTGATTAGACAATCCAAGGCTTTCTATAAAGTAGGAGTAGCACATTAAAATTGCCATCAAGTAAGTTTTTCCTTGCCCACGAGCGACAGATACCATCGCACGACTAAATCTTTTTCGTCCTTCTAAATTCCTCCAACCAAATAACATACAAAAAATAAATTTTTGCCAGTCCATTAATTCAGTTGGTGATCCAGTGTCTACGTTCGGGCACATTGTAGCAAACAACAATAGTTTTTTAGCTTGTTTGACTGAATAACGATAAGGAAATTCCTTTGTATTCTGTCTTTGTAAATCTCTTAGGTGTCTAAAGCAAGCTAGCTTTATTAGATATCCCGTTTCAATTTCTTCATCAAGCACTTTAAAAGCATATCTAGTACCTTCATCTTGATATTTATCTCTAATATCTGAAAAATCAATACTATGATATGTTCCTAAAACATCATGAGTCTGTGTTAAATCTATTTCCACTAGCTATTACCTCCAAAAAACTTCACCAATTTTTCAGTTGAATCTTCTTTTTCTTTACTATCGACTAATTGCATTAATTCAGCTCGTGCTTTAGGAGATAAACCAAGTTGACTACCGATATTAGTTATCTGTATACTAGCGTCTTTCATTGTTGCAACAGCTGGATTCTTACGATAACCAACAAAGTCTTTACCTACTATTGAACCACTGGCATCTTGAAGTGATTTAAATATCTTAGTTTGGATACCATTTTCTAAGACATCATCGTAAGCTTGACGGTAAATTTCATATTGTGAGCAGTACAATTCTACTAATGCAGTATCTATTCTTTTAACTCGCTCTGTACTTTCTAAAAAGGGCACGATTTTGCGCCAACATACCTTTGCTACCGTTCCTAAGTGCTTTGGCGGTGTGCTGCTTAAACGCCCGTTGTTCTGCTGATAAAAGACTTTTTTAACCACTGGCTTACCTCCTTTCAATCTTGGTACCCCCCCTAGGTAAAAATTTCAGAAATTACACTTTTTTATAAGTCTATTCCTATGTGTGCGCTCTTCCTTGGCTCATATTAGGGCGGGGGATAAATTTAAATTTCCTTTTAATATAATTCATCAGATTTGTTTAAAATACATCTACGGCTATTTTAGGGACGTTTTAGCAAGTTTATTCATTTTTAAAACAATCTCACTAATATTTGTAATTTTAGGCACTTGTTTCAACTGGTTGTCCTTACCTGTGCCATAGTACCAACGTTCCCAATCTGTCTTGAATCTATGACACTTTGAACAGATTGTAGCAAGGTTACCAGTATCAGCTTTCAAGTCTGTGTCATATTCAATTGGTACAATATGATCTACTGTCTTAGCACTGGTAATCTTATTAATTACTTTGCAATACTGACACAAATAATAATCTCTATTCAATACCAACTGTCTTAAGTTTACCCACTGCTTACTACGATAGAAGTTATATTGTTCAGACTTATTACTATTCCTATTACGTGTAACTGTATTGTAGCGATGCTGATATGCCTTACTTCTTGACCTTGCCCACTTCTGTCTATTAGCTATATACTCTGCTTCATAACTATAATGTCGTTGGCAATAATGGTCTGGTAACTCTACCATCGCATGACAATCTTTATACCTACATCGTCTAACTCTTGGCACATCACCCACCACCTTTTAATTTAATCTTACTAACATCTCTACTGTACTTACGCTTATGTTTTACTGGATGTTTCTTGTAGTGCTTTTCTAACTCACGTAACATCTTCAGTTCTTCATAAGTTTGTACTTTTCCGAAATCTATACCGTCTTTCATAATTTTCTCCAAAATAAAAAGCCAGTCTGCTTAGACTGACTTAATAATTAATGAAAGCAACTATTATCTTTTTTTCTAATAAGTACTATAGAATTTCCAATAATAGTAGCCTTAATAATTGGCGTCTGATTTTCTGTTCCCGTACGAGATTTCCTTATAAGCTTATCAATATCAAAGTTAACAATATAAATAATACCTGTTTTTTTACTTGTATACGGAACATAGCCAAATAAAACTAGTACTGGATTTAAATAGACTAAATTCATTTTAACATATATTATTC
>SKEG01000921.1_pt1 | contig 26729 bp, 30 predicted proteins | sample 4826631 | NCBI WGS metagenome assembly SKEG01 (sample SAMN11008815, study PRJNA524170) | human gut metagenome | biome: Human fecal sample; material: Feces; isolation source: fecal sample from pouch patient p26, p34, p50 | host: Homo sapiens | place: Israel: Tel-Aviv | collected 2016-11-02
CAGTTGTGTAACCTTTACGGTAAAGGATGTTACGAATTGCAGCGTATTGGTAAGCTTCATTTTCAGAGATTTTAGATGAAGAGTACTCTTTACGTGCAGCGTTAGCACCTTCCATGAGGGCTTTGATATCAGCCCCTGAAACTGCAATTGGCAATAGACCTACAGCTGTCAATACTGAGAAGCGTCCACCGATATCATCTGGAACAACAAATGTTTCCCAACCGTTAGCGTCTGCTTCAACCTTAACAGCACCTTTTTGGCGGTCAGTTGTTGCGTAGATACGTTTGTTAGCTTCTTCTTGACCGTATTTCTTAACAAGAAGTTCCTTGAACAAACGGAAAGCGATAGCTGGTTCAGTTGTTGTTCCTGATTTAGAGATAACGTTAACTGAGAAATCTTTACCTTCAACATACTCAAGCAAGTCAGCGAGGTAAGTTGATGAAATAGAGTTCCCAGCATAAACGATTTGTGGTGCTTTACGTTCTTCTTTTGTTTGAAGGTTAGCAAAGTGATTGCTCAAGAAGTCAATAGCTGCTTTAGCACCAAGGTAAGAACCACCGATACCGATAACAACCAAAACGTCGCTTTCTTCTTTGATTTTTTCAGCAGCTTTCAAAATACGATCAAACTCTTCACGATCGTAGTTCTCTGGAAGGTCACGCCATCCAAGGAAGTCAGCACCTGGGCCTGTTCCTTTGCGGATCATTTCGTCTGCTACTGTTACTTGTGCTTGAAGGTTATCTACTTCGTGTGGTGCTACAAATTTATCCAAAACTTTTGAATAGTCAAATTTAATATGAGCCATTAGTCTCTCCTTATAAAAATTCAATTACAGCTTCTAGTTTACTCTTTTATTTATCTTTTGACAATGTTTTTTTACCCTCATTAGGTCATGATAGGTTACAGTTACTATTTAAATGTAAGGTCCTGCTTCAAGGCCATAATGATCACTTACTAGAGATTGATTGTTCCCATCAAAAATGACACTAAGGCGATTTACTGCCCACTCTTGGCTTGCAAAAACATAGTCAATACGTAAAGGTTCTTCATTACCTTTCCAACCATCGATACCAGGTCCAACTGTATAGCTTCCATTTGTTTTTTGAGCCACTTGGAAGCTATCCTGAAGTTTGAGCGGACTGGCTAATATAGTTTGGTAACCTTCTCGACCTGCTGGGTTATTAAAGTCCCCTGCTAGGATAATAGGTTTGCCAATAGATTGGAAACGTTCCTCAATGCGTGCCCACTCTTCTTGGAAACCTTTATCCCACCATGAAAGATGGATACTAGCAACAGCAACTTCTCGGCCATCTACAGTCGTCTCAGCCACTGCCACACGGCGTGTATGATAGTCTGTTGGATCATCAACATCTGAAACTAAAATTTCGCTAGCTGTCAATGGTTGGCGTGACAAGACAGCAACACCTTCATTAAGGTGGTCATAACCAATGTGATTATAAGCCCACGTCCAATGATATTGAAGTCCCTCTTCAGCTAATTTTTCCACAAGCAAACGGACAAAGTGATCTTGGTGGATTGATGTTGCTGATGGTAGCACATGATAGTAAGCATCCGTTTCTACAGCTGCCGTCTCTATTTCCTGATTAACTTCTTGGAAACAAATGATATCATATTGAGCCTTAAGGATTTGTTCCTTTAGGGTTTGGAATTTTCCTTCTGCATCTTCTTCCATCCAACTATGGGTATTTAAGGTTAGAAATTTCATAATCTTATCCTTTATCTGACACTTACATATAGAAATGACAACAAGGTCTTTTACAAACAAGACAGCCCCTGGGCTGTCTGCTTGATTATTATTTAACAAATTAAAGTTCTACTTTTGCAACTGGAGCATTAGCTACCAATTTTCCTGTATGTTCTACTTTAACTGATTTAATCGCGTCTGTATTGGTGAAGACAACTACTGTTGAAGTTTCACGTCCAGCTTCACGGATAGCTGCAAGATCTGCTTCCACTAAGAGATCACCAGCAGCAACAGTTTGTCCTTCAGTAACTTTAACCTCAAATGGTTTACCTTCAAGACTAACAGTATCAAGTCCTATGTGAACCAAAACTTCAAGTCCATTATCTGATACCAAACCAAGAGCATGTTTAGTTGGGAAGATGCTTGAAACTTTACCAGCTAATGGAGAAACAATCTTACCGTTTTCTGGTTCTACAGCGAAACCATCACCCATCATTCTTTGTGAAAATACTGGATCTTTTACATCTTCAATGCTGATAACTTGACCGTCTGCAACTGAGTGAACATCTTCAGTCACACCTTTGAATTGAGCTTCTGCTTTTTGAACAGCAGTCACTTGACTTGGAAGTGTTTCAGGGATAACTTCACCTGAATCAAGTACGTCTTGGATATCAGATTTCAAGATGTCAACTTTAGGACCGTAGATATCTTGGACACCTTGGCCTTTAATAACAAGACCCTTAGGCACCTTCAGCTTTCCATTGTTCTTCAGTTCCGACTTTTTCAGCATTTTTAACAGTAACACGGAGACGAGTCATACATGCATCAACATCGACAATGTTAGCACGTCCACCAAGAAGGTTGATGATGTTTATAACTTGTGAGCTTGCTGAGCTTGTTCCAGCACCTGCTGATCCAGCAGATTCTGAAGAATCGTCATTTTGTTCGTAGTTACCATTACGTCCTGGTGTTGCGTAATCAAATTTCTTAATCATGAAGTTTGCAATGAAGAACATGATAACACCAAAGAGTACAGTTACCCAAATGAAGTTAATGATATCCATCGCCAAACCAGCGTTAATAGCGAAAGGTGTACGTGTCAAGAATTCGATAGAACCGAATGAGTGAACACGGAGGTGAACGATGTCAGCCATTGCAAAGGCAGCACCTTGTACAAATGCGTAAATGATGTAAAGTGGAGTAGCTACGAACATGAACATGTACTCGATAGGTTCTGTTACCCCTGTCAAGAATGTTGTAAGCACAGTTGCAGTCAACATACCTTTATACTGATGTTTCTTATCATCATCAACGTTACGGTAGATAGCTACCACCATACCCATCAAGATACCAAATGAACCAATCATTTGACCAACTTTGAAACGAGCTGGTGTATAGGCTTCAAGAAGGTGTCTATATTGATATGGATGCGCACCTTTAAGGTTAGCAAGGTCAGTAACCCATGCGAGCCAGAGTGGCTCTTGACCCAAAACTTTAGTACCTTTTGCAGCACCAGTCAAGACTTCATAAGTACCACCCAATTGAGTGTAGTTAATTGGAATAGTCAACATGTGGTGGAGACCAAACGGCAAGAGAAGACGTTCCAATGTACCGAACAAGAACGGTGCCAAAATTGGAGCATTTTCTTTCGAGTTGGCAATCCACATACCAAAACCGTTAATTCAAGATTGGATAACTGGCCATACAATAGCAAGAACGATGGCTGCAATAGCTGAACGAAGAATAACTACGAATGGTACGAAACGTTTACCATTGAAGAATGATAAAGCTTCTGGCAATTTACGGAAGTTATAGTATTTGTTGTAAGCAGTAGCTCCGATGAAACCAGAGATGATACCTACAAATACAACCCATGTTAAGGGCTAGAGCTTCCAAAACACTGATGAAGTAGTCAGACACCTTGATTGATTTGACCAAGAAGTGTGTGAACTGTAGCACCCTTATCAGCAAGAATATCTGAAGTAACACCAAAGATTGAACCAGTCAAGCGGTTAATCAAGATAAATGCAAAACCTGCTGCAAAAGTACCTCCTGCACGTTCCTTAGCCCAACTACCACCAATGGCAAGGGCAAACAAGATGTGAAGGTTACCGATAATCCCCCAACCAATTTGCTCAAGAAATCCACCTGTAATAACGAGTGGTGCCGCGTTTGGATTAATCATGGCAATCGTTTTACCGATAGAGATCATAAGACCTGCTGCTGGCATAACCGCGATAACAACCATGAGGGCCTTACCAAACTTTTGCCAGAAATCAAAGCCAAAGTTTTCTTTTAGCTTATTCATTTCATTTCCTCCCATATTTGATGCGAGCGTTTGCATAGATTATATAATCTTTATAGCACTTTTTGATAATTTGTAAAGCGTTTTCTTAAACTTTTTTGATTTTTTTACAAAAAGAGGCCACCAGAAAAAACTGGATGACTCAGACATTTATTAGGCCATCAAAACCATGAGAATTGGGATAACGATCATGGTCGCGAGGGTAGTCTCAGTCACCATGATAGCAGCGTAATCACTATCAGCTCCGTAGAGTTTAGCAACCACAGGTGCATTGGTCATGACAGGCATAGCCGACTGGATGATAAAAACTTGCTTCATCAAAGTTGGTAAGGAGGACCAATAAACGATTGCAGCCATCAAAACCGGGGCAACCACAAAGCGTCCTAGCAGAATTAATACCTGGTCTTTTTTCAGAACCAACTGCTTCACTCCTGCATTAGACACTGACAAACCGATAAAAATCATAGATAAAGGAGTTGTTAAACTACCTAAATACTGCAAATCACTGGTTAAAAATGTCGGTAACTGAATATGAAGAATAACGATAATAAGACCTATGATAAAACCCATAAGAGGGAGAGAAAAAATCTTATTTAAACTAGTTTTTAAATCAAACTCAGCTTCTCCTTCACCATCTCGCTGGATGAGATAGGTCCCCAAGGTCCAGAAAAAAGTCGTATTACACATGTAATAGATCAGAACATAGGGAATACTAGCATCTCCAAAAAGAGCTTGGTTGATTGGTAGTCCCACGAAGATCGTATTAGAATTAAAAAACATGGAAATAAAGAGTCCACGACGATCCTGTCTGACTGCAAAAATCCTAGCCACTGCTGTTGCAATTCCAAACAAAATCACCATAGACAGAGCAGGAAAACGTAATTCTGGCAACATCTTAAGCAGGTCTGCTGCTGTGAAACGCTGCGTGATGGTATAAAGCATATAGCAGGGCAAGGCAATTTGGGTGACCATCTTAGCAATTAGGCCACGCGACTTGTCATCAAACCAGCCTTTTTCCCCCATGACGAAGCCCACTAAAATCATACCCAGGATGACTAGAATTCCAGATATACTTGTTAAAAAGATTTCCATATTTTCTCCTTTTTGTTTTTGCTACGATTTATGACAGACAATAGCAGAGTCTGACTGATTTTTTCTGACTAGAAATCTACCATTATTTTTAACTCAAATCTAAAAAACCACTTTAGTATATCACAAAAAGAGCTCGATTTCTCAAGCTCCTTTTCTATTATTTACTCTGCTTTTAAGAGAGGCCTAAAGATTGATACCAGACCAAAGAAGGCGATGAAGATAAGAGTAATGGTCGCACTAGCTGGTGTTTCCCAATAATAGGAAATAAAGATACCAGAGAGCATTCCAACCAAACCAATACTAATAGCCCAGAAAATAACAGACTTGAAGGTCTGACCTATTTTCATACCAATAGCTGCTGGGAGAATCATGATGGTAGAAACCAAAAGTGTTCCTGCTGCTGGAATCATCAGGGCAATCGCTATCCCTGTCACAATATTGAAGAGGAGCGACATGAGACGTACTGGCAAGCCATCTACATGAGCAGTGTCTTCGTCAAAAGTCAAAAGATACATAGGACGAATAAAGAGGAGAATCAAGATCAGTACAATAGCCGCAATAAGAAAGAGAGCATGCACCTGCTCAGAGCTAATCGTGATAATAGAACCGAAAAGATAGCTATCCAAACTCATACTACTGCTACCCGCCTTGTTACTAAGAATAAGAGCCACTGCCAATCCCATTGACATGAGGATAGCTGTTGAAATCTCCATATAATGCTTGTAACTGACCCTGAGGTATTCCAAAACTAAAGCAGCAATAACCACAACCACAAGGGTCATCCAAGTGGTTGATTGTCCCAAGAAAATTCCAACAGCCACCCCAGCTAGGGACACGTGACTCAAAGTATCGCTCATCAGACTCTGACGACGAAGAATTAAGAAGAGTCCCAAAATTGGCGAAAAGATACTGATAGCAATCACGGCGAGAATAGCACGTTGCATAAAATCATAGGCTAATAATTCACTAATCATGTTTGTGATCCTCTCCATCCTTTTCATGGATATTGAAACAACGCCAAGGCAATTTCTGGTTACGAACCAGGTGAATATTACGGTCTGTGTACTCCTTGACTTCCTCTGGGTCATGGGTAATCATTAAGACAGACTTGCCATGATTATGAGCAGAGTGGTGCATGAGTTCGTAAAAGGTATTGGCTGTCCCTGCATCCATCCCTGTCGTTGGCTCATCCAAAACAAAGATATCAGGATCTAAAGCGAAAATACGAGCAATGACAGCACGTTGCTTTTGACCACCTGAGAGATGTCCAATCTGCTTGTAACGATTTTCCCACATACCTACAGACTCTAGAGCACGTTGAACATGCTCTAAGTCATGTTTGTTCAAACGACGGAACCACCCCTTATGGGGGTAGCGACCTGACTTGACAAACTCATAAACAGTACTTGGGAATCCTGCATTAAAGCTGGCAATTTGCTGTGGTAGATAGGCCATGCGAAGCTTCTTACCATCTTTGTTAATATCAGAAATCGTCACAATCCCCTTCTTAGGCTTGAGAATTCCTAGGGTAGCCTTAATAAGCGTTGACTTGGCAGCTCCATTTTCCCCAGTCAGGGTCACAAACTCCCCAGAATCCAAATGATAGTGAATATTGTCCAGAACGGGCTCCGCATCATACTGGAAGCTCAGACCTTCAACTGTAATATAACGCATCTTATTCCTCTATTTTTTCTGCTAATTTTATCAAGAAACGGCCAATAACCTGACGCTCTTGATGATCAAACTGATCCAATACAGACCGATAAACCCCAAGGGTCTCTTGGTGGTGTTCCTTATGCTCTTGGGCAATAGGTTGAGCTTCTTGTGTCAAGACGAAATAGGTCACGCGCCCATCATCCTTGTCTTTCTTACCCTCCAACATGCCCTCTTTGACCAAGGTTTTTACTGCCTTGGTAACAGCAGCCTGGCTGACATTGAGAGCCTTAGCCAACTCAGAATTGGTCTTTTGCCCCTCAGACAAAAGCATGAGAATATGCTCCTGGGTGTTGGTCAACTTAACCTTACTTCGGCACTGACCAATGAGGAGCTCATACTGATTTTCAGCCTTAAGCAAAATTTGATTAATCAATTGATTTACTTGTTCTTCTAGTTCTATCATTACTTTCTCCATTTACTTAACCAGTTAATTATATCGAAAACACAGAGGTTTTGCAAGGAAAAATAAAAAGTCCAACCGCAGCTAGACTTAAAAATGATAATAGGTTTAAGATACTGCCCGTGTCTCTTCCTTCCAAAAACAGGTATAACCTATATTAAATACCGCCAAGAAAGCCAAGAGAGTCCATGACCAAGTAGCACCCAAGGACTGGTTTAAGGCCAAAATCACAGCTGCACCCAGGGGTACAGTCGCTGTGACAATGGTTGAAAAGATACTAAAGACAGCGTTCTGTCGCTCTTCAACAATGGAGAAGATGACGATGGTATCTGATTTTGGATTGGAAATGGCTGTCGCATAAGAAGAAAGAAAAAGCAAGGTAAAGAGGACAATGGGATTGTGCCATACAAAGATACTGATAATCATCAACAATGCTAGACTATTCTCAAAAAGCAGGTTGGACCTAATGGACCACTTGCGGTAAAAGTCGAACGGAAAAAGTGATCCTAAAAAGAAAGCAACCAATTCAATAGACTCAAAGACTGTGATAGTCACAGCATAAGACCCCAACTGCAACTCCTTGACCGATAAGAGATAAATCATCAACAGGGTGGCCATGGCTGACGAGAGCAGGTTCATACTAGAGTAAATCATGACCAAATTAAAAATAGAGGACTGGGATTTGAGAAAGGTGAAATTGGTTATGGTGTCCCTGACAAACTGACAAATCAGGGCTTTTAAGGATTCTGCTTGTTGTTCTTTGGACTCAGGTATTGGTTCATCAAGATGGTCAAAAAGTTTTCGCCCTCGTCGCAAGACCAGATAAGAAGCCAAGAAAACCAAAACATTAATCAAGGCAAACAAGAAATAGTTATGAGCCAGCAGGGCAATGAGCATGACACCCACGCTCTTTCCCGCTAAGGTGACGATATTAGACATTCCCTTACGAAAAGAGATGGCTAAGGAAAAATTCTCCTCATCTACCACCCGACGATTGAGGGAAAGATTGAGATAGGCAGTGTAATTACCAATAATATCACTCATAAAGTTGATGGCTAGGACCAAGACGAAGACCCACCAACTAGGTTTAAGCAAGGTTAACACCCCAAAAAAGACATATAAACTCATCTGCAACCAGCGTACCAATTTCATGGCCTTAAAGCTATTTGACGCTCGATCAGAGACATAACCCACAATAAAATCAAAAACATAGGGAAGCGAGGTAATCAAACTCGCCAACCCCACCGCCAATTCTGGATTAGGGAAGGTAGCCGCATAGAGAACCGAAACCAAGTCAAACAAGGTGGTCCCAAAGATACCTAACAAGATGGATAGGGTCAAAACCCTATAAGGCTTGTGTTGTAAAAAAAGCTGCATTTAAACCTCCTGATGGGTAAGAAATAGATTAAACATAAATTGATACTCATGAGTTACATCTCTCTCCTCATTATTAGGATAATAATCATAGATATGTAATCGATTCTTTTCTCTGAACTCGAATATTGAAGAGTTAGACAGCTGTCTCATCGCTTTATTCGTCAGATTACAAGCAATTTATTATATATGAGCCCTGTTAGAGTACATACTAACAGAGCTCTTTCTATTTCATCGTAAAGTCGCAAAGATTTCTTTGACCTGAGCAACAGACTCGGCACGCGAGACTTCGCCACGAACCTTAGCTGCTCCTGCTGTTCCACGAAGATAGTGTGGAGCAAGACCACGGAATTCACGGACAGCAATCATCTCACCTTTAAGGTCTACCAAACGTTTGAGGTGATCTTCAGCAATGTCCAGCTTCTTATCAAACGGAAGATCTGGCAACTCCTCTCCCGTTTCGAAGAAGTGATTGATTTGCGTGAAGATGTATGGATTATTCATGGCTGCACGACCCACCATAACGGCATCTACGCCAAGTTCTTCAATCATGAGTTTAGCGTCTTGAACGTTACGCACATCTCCATTTCCGATAAATGGAATCTTAGTAATAGCTTTAGCAACACGAGCCAGCGTCTCGTGGTCACAGTGACCAGTATACATTTGTTCACGGGTACGACCGTGCATGGCAAGAGCAGAAACACCTGCAGACTCAGCTGCAAGAGCGTTTTCCACAGCCAAATCACTGTCTGACCATCCCGTACGCATCTTAACGGTCAAGGGAATATCAAGCACTGACGTTACTTCCTTGACAATGTGGTAAATCTTGTCTGGATCCTTGAGCCACTTGGCACCGGCTTCATTTTTGACTACCTTATTGACCGGACAACCCATATTGATATCAACGATATCAGCCTTGGTATTGGTCTGAATAAAATCAGCTGCACGCTTCAAGCCCTCAGCATCACCACCGAAAAGCTGGATAGACATTGGATGTTCATTCTCATCAATATGAAGCATGTGGAGGGTTTTCTCATTATTGTAGAGGAGACCTTTTTCAGAAATCATCTCCATCACCACAAGACCAGCACCAAACTCTTTTGCAATAGTACGGAAGGCAGAGTTGGTCACGCCTGCCATAGGAGCTAGGACTGTTCGGTGAGGGATCTCTACATTTCCAATCATAAAGGATGAATTAAGTTTAGTCATTGATGAGTTCCTCCAAGTCAGCTTCTGAAAATTCATACTTAGTTTGGCAGAATTGACAGACGATTTCAGCCCCATGGTCCTCGTCTTTCATAGCTTGAAGTTCATCCTTACCAAGCGTCAAGAGGGCATTTTCAAAGCGTTCACGTGAGCAATCGCACTCAAAGCTAAGCTCCTCTTCAGACAAGCGTTTGAAAGGCTCATCCCCATAAATGGCATTCAAGAGCGCTTCAATATGGTCATCAGACTCCAAAAGTGTTGAAATGGCTGGCATCTCTTGGATGCGTTTTTCGTAACGAGCGATTTCTTCCTCGCTAGCTCCTGGTAAGACCTGAAGCATGAAACCACCAGCAACCTTGACCTTATCCTCTTTGTCAAGAAGTACATTAAGACCAACAGCAGATGGTGTTTGCTCAGACTCTGTCAAATAGTAGGCAAAGTCTTCACCGATTTCACCAGAAATAAGCGGTGTTGATGACGTGTAAGGATTACCAGTTCCATAATCGATGATTGAGACAAATTGTCCTTGCCCCATGAAAGGACCTACTAAAACTTCACCAGTTGCTGTTTTCTTGATGTCTACACCTGGATTTTGGATGTAGCCCTTAACATGTCCTTTGGTATCAGCTACAGAGATGATATGACCAAAAGAGCCGTTTCCGATAACCTTAACTGTAATTTTGCTATCACCCTTTTGGTTAGCAGCCAAGATTTGATTGGCAATAAGGGTACGCCCCAAAGCAACTGTTGATGACGATAATGTATTGTGTTTTTCTTGTGCAGTTCTGACCGTTTCAGTACTATCAAGAGCATAAGCACGGAAAGAACCTGATTCTGAAATTGTTTTAATTAATTTATCCATAGTGTTTCCATTATAACACAAAAAAGAGGATGGAAAAGTCGTAAACGCTTGGCATTTCCTCTCCCACTCTCTCTAGCAAATTACCATAAAAATTCAGACAGTTTTTCCCTCAAACTTGCTAGTTGCCTATTGTCAAAATGATGCTTTTGCCTTATTACAGGTGATAAATTCTCCAAATACTCAATATAGATGCTGACAAGGAGATTATAGTCAATAGTCGTCAAGCGTTTGAGTTGACTATGAATGAAGGCTGTCACCTGATCATACTTTTCCTGAATTAACAAATCATCAATGTAAACATTTCCATCAACAGTCTGCCCTTGATCGTCTCCCACCTGACCTAAATCAATATCCAGAGTCTCAAATTTAAAAGCCTTGATGACGACATTAGCTGTCCCTCGAATCTGATTGAGTAGCCAGTCACTGTTGTTGTATACTCCCATATTAGTCCCCTTTCACTATTGCTCTATCACCCTTATCATACTGTTTTGCCTCTGGATTGTAAACGCTTACTAATCAAAAGGAGGTGACTAGAGAATCACCACCTTTTTACAGTTTAATTAGACTTGGTTTCTTCTTTATAATTTTTAGCCTCTGCTTCTGTAGCATAAACAAAATGCCCGGGTCGGATTTCATACATTTGTCTATTTTCCCCATCATTTTCAATAGAGGAATCGTAAATCAAATGCTGACGCTTACGCTCTCTTTCTGGATCTGGTTCTGGAATTGCAGATAATAGACTCTTTGTATAAGGATGAATCGGGTTATGATAGATCTCATCTGCTGGTCCTACTTCAAGAAGTTTACCCCAATGCATTACACCAATACGATCGGATATATATTTAACCATCGATAGGTCATGGGCAATAAACAAATAAGTTAACCCCTGTTCATGTTGCAACTTCTGCATCAAATTAACCACCTGTGCTTGGATAGAAACATCCAAAGCAGAAATCGGTTCGTCTGCTACAATAAAATGAGGATTAACCGCTAAAGCACGCGCAATACCAATCCTTTGACGTTGACCACCAGAAAACTCATGAGGATATCTTGATAGGTGATCTTCATTTAACCCTACCAAATCAATGAGTTCTTTAACCTTAGCTTCACGCTCTTCCTTAGATTTAGCCAATTTATGAATATCAATGCCTTCAGCAATAATATCACGGATTTTCATGCGTCCATTAAGACTAGATTGAGGATCTTGAAAAATCATCTGAGCTGTCTTACGGAAATCATGAAGATCTTTCCCTTTTAAACTTGATATCTCATTACCTGAAAAGGTAACAGTACCCGAATCAATATCAGAAAGTTTTAAAACAGATCGCCCAATGGTTGTTTTACCTGATCCAGATTCTCCAACTAGTCCAAAAATTTCGCCCTCATAGATATCAAAGCTAACGTCATCAATAGCCTCAACCTCGTTTGATTTTCCTTTATTAAAAGTTAGAGACACATTTTTTAGTTCTACTAACTTTTTACGTTCTTGTGTCATCTTATTTCTCCTTCATCTTTGACCATTTTTCCCATCGTTTCAATATTGGCGAAGGAGGGGTTACTTTAGGAGCTAGTTCATCTAAGAGCCATGTTGCTGCAAAATGCGTATCTGATACTTTAAACATTGGCGGTTCTTCCTGATAATCAATATCTAAAGCAAAGACATTTCGAGCAGCAAAGGCATCACCTTTAGGAGGATAAAGCAAATCTGGAGGAGTTCCTGGAATAGCTTCTAGGCTACCAGATTCTGTTTCTATTGTAGGCATAGAGTTAAGAAGTCCCCATGTGTATGGGTGTTGCGGATTATAGAAAACCTCATCCACAGTCACATATTCCACAATTTTACCGCAAACATAACTGCTACACGATCAGCCATCCCAGTGACAATACCCAAGTCATGATTAATAAAAATAATGGATAAATCACGCTCTTCTTGGATTTTTTTCATCAGACGAAGAATTTGTGCTTGAATCGTAACATCTAAAGCTGTAGTAGGCTCGTCAGCAATCAAAATTTCAGGATCTGCAGCTAGAGCAATGGCAATTACTGCTCTGTGAAGCATTCCTCCTGACCATTGGTGAGGGTAGTCATTTATATGTTCTTCGTCATTAGGTATCCCAACATCTTTCATTAATTGTAAAGCCATTATCTAAGGCTTCTTTCTGATATAATTTGGTATGAAACATAATAGGCTCAGCAATTTGGCGCCCAATTTTCATAGTAGGGTCAAGACTGGTCATAGGATCTTGAAAAATCATAGCAATATCATTTCCACGAACTTTAACCCAATCTTCCTCCCTTAAGGCTTGCATATCGCGCCCTTTAAAGGTAATGTCTCCAGTTACCTTAGCGTTTTTTTGTCTGATAGACCCATTAGCGTCCTTGTCGTTACAGATTTTCCTGAACCAGACTCACCAACAATTGCCAGTGTCTCACCTTTTTTCAAGTCAAAATTGACATCACGAATCGCTTTTACTTCTCCAGCGTAAGTATGAAAATTAACATGGAGATTTTTTACACTTAAAATCGTTTCTTTCATTATTATTACGCTCCTGTTAGTTTTCTTTGTTAGATTTAAGGTCAAATGCATAACGCAAGCCGTCCTCCCCTAAAAGAATGAAGGCAAGAGAGATAAAAACAAGAGCCAAGGCAGAAATAAGCACCTGATAAGAGTAGTATTGAAGATTCTCAGAAGCATCCGTAATCAACGAACCTAAAGAAACTATTGGTGGCTTAACCCCCAAATTGATAGCTGATAGAACCGCCTCGTACATAATAGCACTTGGAACGGTCATCATAATTTGAACAATAATGATACCTGAAATATTTGGCAAAACATGTTAAAAAGCTATCTTGAATTTATTTTCACCCAAAGCGCGTGAGGCTAAAACAAATTCACGTTCTCGGTAGGATAGGGTCAAATTACGGACTTGACGCGCCATAGACGTCCATCCGACAATGGCAATTGAGATAATGATTGACAAACACACCACTACCCAAGAGAAGCCCTAACATCGTTACTATGACCAAGTTAGGGATAGATGAGATGACCTCAATAACACGTTGCATGAAGAGGTCAATTTTTCCACCTAAGAAACCTGACACCAGACCATATGTTACTCCAATAATCAAATCAATTAAAGTAGCAACGATGGCAATTAAGAGAGAAATACGTATACCAACAATCACACGTTTTGCTAAGTTACGTCCTAGATTGTCAGTTCCCAAAATAAATTTATCGTCTTTTGGAACTGATTGATCAGAGTACACATCATTAGGCTCCTTATTACCTGAAAAGACAATACTACCATTCTAGAATGGTAGGCTATCTGATAGTTTAGGTGGTAAATTACGATATGTCTTAACTTCATCACCATTAAAATTATTAGCATCCTTGGCATTAACAAAGAAATTTGATCCAATTGAAAAGACCAGTAGAATTGCTAAAAACCAAAGTGATATGGTCGCCAATTTATTTTTTTCAGACGTCTCCAAACATCTTGTGTAAAAGAGAGAGTCGGTTTTTCAATTTTTTCTTGTGATTCAGTATTTCCAGCACCAACAAGGTTGACTAGTTGTTTTTCTTCCATAATACTCTCCTTAATTCAGACGGACACGTGGATCCACAAAACTAGTAATGATATCTGTCAATAGGATAGCTACCATAAGCATAACGGCATAAACGATAGTGGTTCCCATAATGACAGGATAATCTTTTGTTGGAATGGAGGTAACAAACTGTTGGCCAATCCCAGGAATTGAGAAAATCTGCTCTATAAGTGCTGAACCGGTTAGAATATTAGCAGCCATTGGACCGATCTGGAACTGAGCCTGTATCAACCGCAGCTTCGACAATACCTTTACGGTCGGTAGCAAGGTTGAGAGCTTGACGGATTTTAAGATTATCTAGACCTTTAACTTTACCAGTTTCATTATAAGTCATATAACTTGTTGTTGCTTCTGGAACTGTAACAACATCTTTGTTCTTTATATTTGAGTTAAAGATTGCTGACGTACTTGAAATGCTTGCAAAGTCAAGTTGACCTTGTTTATACATTTGGACAGCTGTATCAGGTTTTTTAACCGTTTGAATATTGATTGTCTTTGTTTTGACGTGCTTTGCATCCCAATAATTGTTATTTTTGACAAGTTTGAAGCTACCACTTGTACCATTCCAATTTTCAACCTTGAAAGGTCCAGAATAAATTTGTTTGTCAGACTTCGTTCCATATTGTTTTCCAGTCTTTTCTACAAATTCCTTATGTTGTGGGACAAAGTTTGAGAATGACAAAAGACTTTTGAATTGTGGAGAAGGATTTGACAAGGTAAAGATAACTTTATTTCCCTCAGCCTTAACACCCAATTCATCAACGCTCTTATTACCAGCAATAATGTCTGCAACATTAACAAGGTGAGAATCTGAAGCGAGGTAAGAATACTCAGAAGCTGTAGCAGGATCAACCATACGTTGCCAAGTATAGACAAAGTCCTCAGCAGTAATCTTAGTACCATCTGAATACTTCAAGCCATCTCTAAGAGTCACTGTATAAGTCAAACCATCGGATGACACATCAACTTTTTAGCCAAATCAGGTTGTAACTTCCCATTTTTATCAACACGAAGTAAGTTACTTTCTGAGTTCCCAAGCGCCAAGGCTGAATAGTGATCTGAATTTTTAGAAATATCAAGGTGATACCAGTTGCGACCAACATTGTAAATGGATGATTAGTGATCTGAATTTTTTAGAGATATCAAGGGGCAATATTTCAGTAGGGGTGTACCAGTTAATTTCATCTTTACTTGAGGTTGATTTTGAGCCACAAGCAGCAAGAAGTGTTGCAGAAGCCAAAGCAATTACTCCAACAGCTACAATACTCTTAAAGTTACGTTTCTTAATCATAATTATAAGAGGCCTCCTCCAATCAAAAATTTACTTTCGTGTATATTTATACCTTAAAATAGGCTAAAGTAAAGACATAATTCTTAATAATTCGACAATTCAGTTATTTTGTCTCGAAAAAGACTCGAAATATCCAAAAAATGACGCATCTGTAGCTCTTGTCCACTACACATAAACGTTTTACAATCAATCCAAACAAAAAAGGCTAAGAAGTATATCTTAACCTTATAGTATTTTGAACCAATTTCTCAGTTTACTCTGTATTTTTACACAAACTTACTGATTACCCAACTGATCCTTCCATTTCATAGCTAATCAAGCGGTTAAGCTCAACAGCATATTCCATTGGAAGTTCTTTGGTAAATGGTTCCACAAATCCCATGACAATCATTTCAGTTGCTTCTTGTTCTGAAAGTCCACGGCTCATGAGGTAGTAGAGCTGTTCTTCAGAAATCTTAGAAACTTTAGCTTCGTGTTCAAGCGCAACTTGTGAATTGTGGATTTCGTTGAATGGGATAGTATCTGATTTAGATAAGTCATCCATCAAGATGGTGTCACATTCGATGTGAGATACTGATTTCTTGGAATCCTTGTTGAAGGTTACTTGTCCACGATAGTCAACCTTACCACCATTACGAGCAATTGATTTAGAAACAATAGATGATGATGTATGCGGTGCATTGTGAATCATCTTAGCCCCTGTATCTTGGTGTTGACCAGCATTAGCAAAGGCAATTGAAAGCATAGTACCACGTGCACCTTCACCATCAAGGTAAACAGATGGATACTTCATGGTTACTTCAGCACCCAGGTTACCATCAATCCACTCAACAGTTGCATTTTTCTTAGCCGTAGCACGTTTAGTTACCAAGTTGTAGACGTTATCTGACCAGTTTTGAATAGTTGAGTAGCGCATGTAGGCACCATCAAGTGCAAAGATTTCAACGATGGCCGCATGAAGGCTTGCCGTTGTGTATGTAGGCGCTGTACATCCTTCAACATAGTGAACGCTGGCACCTTCATCAACAATGATAAGAGTACGTTCAAATTGAGCAGTTGCTTCGTTGTTAATACGGAAGTAGGTTTGAAGCGGAATATCTACCTTAACGCCTTTTGGTACATAAATAAAGGTACCACCTGACCAGAAGGCAGAGTTAAGGGCCGCAAATTTGTTATCTGTTGGCGGAACCAGTTTTGAGAAGTACTTCTTAAAGAGTTCTGGATGCTCTTTAAGTGCTGAATCTGTATCTGTAAAGATAATACCCAACTTGTCATACTCTTCTTTCATATTGTGGTAAACCACTTCTGACTCATACTGAGCTGAGGCTCCAGCAAGATAGGCACGTTCTGCTTCTGGAATACCAATACGTTCAAAAGTTTCCTTGATTTTCTCAGGAACATCTTCCCAGTCACGAGCAGGTTTGTCTGATGCCTTTTGGAAATAAGTCAGATCATCAAAGTTAATACCAGAAAGGTCTGGCCCCCACTCTTGCATAGCCATTTTGTTAAAGGTTTCCAATGATTTCAAGCGGAATTCAAGCATCCACTCAGGCTCCTCTTTTTCAGCAGACATGGCACGGACCACGTCTTCACTGATTCCTTTTCCTGTTGAAAAGACTGGTGTCACATCATCACGGAAACCGTATTTATATTCCCCAAGATCAATGGGTTTTGGTTCTACTTTTTCATTTGTTTCAGTCATAGTATTTTCCTTTATCAAAGGTTTGATTAATTTGCTTTATTTAAGACTTGAGCAAGGAAGATAATTACTCCATTGCTTCCTAGAACTCACTTCTCTCTATAGCCATTTTAAGGGCATTCCAAGAGAGCGTTGCACATTTGATACGTTGTGGAAATTTAGAAACCCCCGCCAAAAGCTTGGCCTCACCTAACTTATCCTCATCCACTTTATGATTTCCTTGAATCATAAGAGAGAAAATTTCTGCTAGTTCTAAAGCCTCTGCCTTAGTTTTACCGATAACCGCATCCGTCATCATACTTGATGAGGCTGTTGAAATGGTACAACCATCACCAGCAAAGGCGATGTCTTCAATCATATCACCATCAAACTTAACTGACAGATTGATAACATCTCCACATGTCGGATTATTCAGTTGAAGTTGCTCCACATCAGGTAGAACACCGTGATGATGAGGGCTCTTAGAGTGATCGGCCACAACAGCCATATATAAACTATCTAGTCTAGAGAGTGCCATTGAAAAACTCCTTCGTCGCAAGAATTGCCTCTACAAGCTTGTCACAATCCTCTTTAGTATTGTAAATATAGAAGCTTGCTCGGGCAGCTGATGAGATACCTAAATGATTGATTAAAGGCTGAGCACAGTGGTGACCCGCACGAACCGCCACCCCTTCATAGTCAAGGGCAGTCGCCACATCATGAGGATGAAGTCCATTAATATTAAAGGCGATAACACCCGCATGTTTGCCAGAATCTTCTGGCCCATATACCGTCAATCCCTCAATCGCTTGAAGCTTAGGCAAGACATAGTCTACCAACTCTTGCTCATAAGCATGAACATTTTCCATACCTAAAGCAGAGAGGTAGTCCACAGCAGTACCTAGTGCAATAGCTCCCGCAATGTTAGGTGTGCCAGCCTCAAATTTCCAAGGCAGTTCCTTCCAAGTGGCTTCTTGTTCATAAACGAAATCAATCATCTCACCACCAAATTCGATAGGATTCATCTGGTTGAGAATCTCTTCTTTTCCATAGAGAACCCCAATCCCTGTTGGGCCTAACATCTTATGTCCAGAAAGGATAAAGAAATCACAATCCAAATCCTGAACATCAATAGCCATGTGAGGTGCAGATTGGGCACCATCCACTACCATATAGGCGCCAACTCGGTGGGCCATTTGTGCAATCTCTTTAACAGGATTGATGCAACCTAAAACGTTAGAAACATGAGCCAGACTGACAAATTTTGTCTTTTCACTAATCTTATTGGCCAAGTCTTCCATATCCAACTGACCATCTTTCAAGTAGGCATAAACAAGTTTAGCCCCCGCCTTCTTACAAGCTTCCTGCCAAGGGATGATATTAGAGTGGTGTTCCATAATTGAAATAACCACCTCATCTCCTGGCTCAAGAACCTGCTCTGCAAAACGACCAACCCAGTTAAGACCAGTTGTCGTTCCACGTGTAAAGAGAATCTCTTTAGTTGATTTGGCACTAATAAACTGGCGAATTTTTTCACGACTAGCTTCGTAAGCAGCTGTGGCACGCTCTGCCAAAGTGTGCACGCCACGGTGCACATTAGCATTCTCCTCACGATAGTAGGCCATGAGGGTGTCCAAAACTACTTGAGGTTTCTGAGTCGTCGCTGCATTATCCAAGTATACCAAAGGTTCATCATTGACTACCTGATCTAAGATGGCAAAATCTTGTCGAATCTTATAGGCATCTAGAGCTGACATCTTATCTCCCTATCTAGATATATAATCGGTTAGACTATCTGCGTTGATAGTTCCTAACGTTTGTTTAGTTTTGTATCAGTTACAGAAATCATCTCGTCACGCACTTCCTTAACTGGGATTTCAGTGATAACTGCCCCCAAGAAACCGCGAATAACCAAGCGTTCTGCAGTCTCTTGATCAAGTCCACGACTCATGAGGTAGTACATATCCTCTGGATCCACCTGACCGATTGAGGCAGCGTGTCCTGCTGTAACTTCATTTTCATCAATCAAAAGGATTGGGTTAGCGTCTGAACGGGCCTTATCAGAAAGCATAAGAACGCGGCTTTCTTGTTGTGCATCGGCACCCTTAGCACCCTTGACAATGTGACCAATACCATTGAAAGTCAAGGTACCACGCTCCAAGATAACGCCATGTTGTAAGATATGTCCCACAGAGTTGTTACCATAGTTAGTCACACGAGTGTCAATCCCCTGAACTTGGCGACCTGATGACAGACCAATAACTTTAAGATTGGCATGACTTCCATTGCCAATCAAGTCGCTATCAAAGTCAGCAATAACATTACCCTCGTTCATGATTCCGAGAGCCCAGTCAATGCTTGCATCACGACCAATACGACCACGACGGCTGATATAAGTTGTGACATTTTCACCTAAACGGTCAATAGCCGCAAACTTAACTTGAGCACCGTCTTGTGCAATAACTTCCACAGAAATGTTGGCACTAGCTTTTTCAGTAGATTCACCTAGCGTTTCAAAACGCTCAAGATAAGTCAATTTACTGTTTTTACCCGCTACAATCAAAACATGTTTGTTAAATGGAACAGATGAATCGCCATCTTGGTAGAAATAGCTCTCAACTGGCAAGTCAATTTCAACATTATCTGGTACATAAAGGACTGCTGCACTATTGAAATAGGCATAGTTATAGGCTGCTAATTTGTCCTCATCGTAGGCTACAGCCTTACCAAAGAAGGATTCAACGACTTCTGGGATTTCTTCAAGAGCTGTTGCAAGGTCTGTGAAGACAAGACCTTGGTTAATCAAGTCAGATGGCAATTGTTCAAGGACAGTATTTGTTCCTACTTGAACCAATTTAGGATTGTTTCCAAGCGCTGTAAAGTCAGGCACATTTGCTGATGATTCATTTTCAGCAATCGTTCCATCGCCTAGATTCCAACGGTGGAATTTAACACGCTCAATTTTCGGAAGAGCCAAACTGTCAAGCTTATCAAACGCTGCTTGACGAAGATCTTGCAACCAGAGTGGCTCTGCTTTTGCTTGTGAAAAAGCGATAATAGATTCTTTTGACATAGGTTACTCCTTTTCTAGTTATTTCGAGTAACAGACTTAGGCTTCTTCGTGGTACTCGTAACCGAGCTCTTCAGCGATTTTCGCATAACCTTCTTGCTCAAGACGGGCAGCCAATTCAGGACCACCTGAAAGAACCACTTGACCTTCCATCATTACGTGTACAACATCTGGAGTGATGTAGTTCAAGAGACGTTGGTAGTGAGTGATAATCATAACACCAAAGCCTTCGCCACGCATAGCGTTAACCCCTTTTGAAACCACTTTAAGAGCATCAATATCAAGACCTGAGTCAATCTCATCAAGAAGAGCAAACTTAGGTTCCAACATAAGCAACTGAAGAATTTCGTTACGTTTCTTCTCACCACCTGAGAAACCTTCGTTAAGGTAACGCTCAGCCATTTCTTCACGCATACCAAGTAATTCCATCTTTTCATCCAATTTAGTGATGAAATCAAGGACAGAAATCTTTTCATCATCTTCTTTACCAGCATTCATAGCCGCACGGATAAACTCAGCATTTGTAATCCCTGGGATTTCAGCTGGGTATTGCATAGCAAGAAAGAGACCTAGGCGTGCACGTTCATCAACTTCTAAGTCAAGGATGCTTTCACCATCAAAAAGGATGTCTCCTTCTGTGATTTCATAATTTGGGTTACCCATGATAGCAGCCGAAAGAGTAGATTTACCAGTTCCGTTAGGACCCATAATAGCAGCAATCTCACCAGTTTTAAGAGTCAAATTAAGCCCCTTCAAGATTTCTTTATCTTCAACAGAAACATGAAGATTTTTGATTTCAAGTACAGACATTGTATACCCCTTTTCCATATATACAGCGAGCATGTGCTCGCTAATTGCATTATTTTTTTGAAAATAGCAAAACTATTTTCCGGAAAATAAAAAGAGAACTTCCATTTTCCTTAATTAGAATCATTATAACAAAAAAGCCATTGCTTGGCTTTTCAAATGTTTATTTTTTTCGACCTTGCTTCCATTTCAACATGATTGCTTGACGATAATTACTGTTCCCGATAAATTTCAGGAAGTTAAAGAGAGGTGTTCGACCAATGCCCCAAATCTCGAGCCCTTCAATCAGAATTTCCATCCCTAAAAGTAGACTCAAGAGCAGAAGGATACCACCAAGACGACTGGAAACATTCAACAAGAGGGCAATCAATGAAAAGAGAGTAGCGATGGCATAAACCACCAGAACTGCTCCTCGATGAGTGAACCCCATAGCTAAAAGGCGATGATGCAAGTGCATCTTGTCAGCCTCCATGGCTGGGCGCCCTGACAACTTACGGCGGACAATAGCCACCACCGTATCAGTAATAGGCACCCCCAGGATAATAACAGGCGACAAAATAGCTACTGCTGTCGCATTTTTCAGCCCTTGCAATGACAAGACACCTATCATAAAGCCAATAAAGAGCGCCCCTGTATCACCTAGATAGATAATCGCTGGATGATAATTGTAAGGGAAAAAGCCTATAATGGCAGCCACTAAGACAAAGATGGTCAAGTTCAAGAAAATATCAGTATCATAGAGGAAGAAATAAGAAATCACCCCCATGGTCATCAGGGAAATGATAGAAACTCCTCCAACCAATCCATCCAAACCATCAATCAGATTAATGGCATTGGTGATAGCAGCAATCCACAACACTGTTAGAATCAAGGTCAAGACTGGACCAAACTGAATCACGGGACCGCCAAAAGGTATCTTAAAGCTATCAAATCGAAAATCCGTAAAAGCCCAAACAATGACAGCCCCGATAACAATACCGAGCATCTTAGGCAAAGGTTTTAATTCAAAGATATCATCAATGAAACCTGTCAATACCACAATAGCACCACCCACAGCAACCGGTAGGATGTATCTAAAATAAGAAATATGCCAGACATCCTTCTGAATAATCATAGGCATAAATACCAAGGTCGCCAGTACAAAAGCCAAGAAAATAGCTAGACCACCAGCACTCGGCATTGGCTTTTTATTGATACGTCTTGCATTTGGATTATCAACTGCTCCGACTCGAAAGGCCAAAGAGCGAACCAGTGGGGTTCCCACAATGGCAATCAAAAAGGTCCCAATCAAGACAAAAATATAATTAATGGTCCAAGGCATGTCCTAGCTCCATTTCGTTGCTTGTAATACCGGTAAGGCGTCCTCTTCCATCAAGATTGTTGCATGCTCTTGTAGATAGGGACGTGTTCGGTCTGCCACATTCGCATATTCAAGAAAACGCGCATACATATTGTTCGCGTAATAATCAGGCTCATCAGCCAAGTAAAGAAGGATAGTCATATAGTAGACATCACCAAGTTTATAAAATTCAGAACCCTCCACTGACACATTCTTCAAACCTTGCGCAAAGGTCACTACTTGATCAAAGTCAGAGAAAGCCAAGACATAGTGAGTATAATCTTCACGAATAGTTTCCTCAGCCACTTCCTTAGCCGGCTCTGTCATAGTCTCATCAACCTCTTTCAAGGTCTTATCATGCTCTTCGAGCTTATGGTGGGCTTCAATATCTCCCTTATCCATAAAGTTATCTTCAAGAGCTTTGAGGAATTCTTCTGGAGAAAGTCCTGAATAGTCTTCCATATCTGACAAATCATTGAAATCAAGGTCTTCCTTAAGATCTGATTTAGTCACAAAAACATCCACACGATCCTTGCGTGGCGTGACACGGAAGCTCAGCATCCCACTATTTTTAAAGTTATCAGGCAAGTCCAACTCATCCATGACAGTATAGAAAAATTCCTCTGTTTTTTCCTGGGGAATCAAGAAATCTTTCAGCTCCATACCATGTTCTTCAAGATCTTCCATGGTAATCATGATTTTTAGAGTTGTCTCGTTTATTTGTTTCATTTCCATATGTAAAAAACCTCGCACGAGTAGTTATTTCATTATACTAGAAAAACAAAGAGATAGCAATTTCTGAACAAGTTTGGGTCTCATTTAGGAAAGGATTTCTAAAAACTTCTTAATGCTATCAAGACCTTGTATTTCACCATTTATACCTGTCATCTATCCTAGATTGGAGTATAATAAAAGTGAAGATATACATGGAGGTGATGACCATGACTGCCTATAAAAAAGGGTGGCTACGAGCTAGCATTGCTGGAGGAATAACGAGTTTATTGACGCTCTTTCTCTACTTGTCGGGGCAACCTCATCAAGTAAACAAATCTACCTTTCTTACGGGGCTAATCGTCGCCATCATACTAGCAACTGCTCCCATTTACGACGATAACCGTTTATCGCTCAAACAGCAATCACTTCTGCACTTCTCTATCATGTGTGTTACCATCCTTCCAATTCTCTGTTTGTCCGGATGGTATCCCTTGCATAATGTCGTGGACTTCTTGAAAATCCTAGCTAGCTTCTTGACTTGTGGACTGGTCCTATGGTTGCTAGCTTACCTTATCTTTGGAAAACTTCTCCACAAATAATCTCTAAACCAGATAAAAAGGACTTCAATTGAAGTCCTTTTCAGTTTACTTAAAAGTAATTATCCGAAAATAAGTTTGACAGCTCCATAGAGAAGCACAATAATACCAAGCACGATACGGTATTTTCCGAAAACTGTGAAATCATGTTTCTTAATATAATTCATCAAGAAGCGAATCACGAACAAGCTGACAACAAAGGCTGTCACACTAGCTACCAAGAGAATAGCCACTTGTCCACCTGTCAAGGTATTCCCGTCAATGAAATACTTAACCGCCTTAAGGCCACTATAACCAAACATGGTTGGAATACCAAGGAAGAAGGTAAAGTCAGCAGCTACGCTACGACTAGTACCAACGATGATACCCCCAAGAATAGTAGCACCTGAACGGCTTGTCCCTGGAATGATACTCAAGACTTGGAAAAGACCAATATAGAAAGCTGTCTTGTAAGACATACGTGCCAAATCCGTTACCTTAGGCTCTACACGTCGATTGCGGTCCTCAATCCAAATAAAGGCAATCCCGTAGACTACCAACATGATAGCTACTACAAAGAAATTACTGAGATGGGCCTCCATCCAGTCATCTAAAAGAAGACCAAAGAAGGCTGAAGGAATACAGGCAATGACCACCTTGAGCCAAAGTTGCCAAGTCAATTGCACTTCACGTGCTGTCTTACCAGGTTGGAAGGGATTCAAACGTTTAAAGTAAATGACCATAACCGCAAGAATAGCACCAAGTTGGATAACGATATTAAACATATCGATGAAATCTTTACTTTGTCTCAAGTTCAAGAATTCATTCACCAAAATCAAGTGACCTGTAGATGAAATCGGTAGCCACTCAGTGATACCTTCGACAATCCCAAGAAAGACTGCTTTTAGTAATTCAATAATAAATTGTGCCGTTTGCATAATTATCTCCGTTTTAAAATGCTAGCCTCATCACACCAAAAATGATCAAGGCTCCAAATCGTCCTTCCTATTATATCAAATTACAACTTGTATTTGAAGACAATCTTGGTATAGAGATTGTTTTTCTAATCCCAACTTATTGTCATTAATCCTAATTTCCTGTAAAATAGTAAGGTATGACATTTTTATAGGAGACATTGTTTCAATGAAAAAAATTATTGTAGCCTGCTTTGCAGCGCTCCTCCTCGTTTTTGGTGGGGTATCAAGCGCTCAAGCAGACGAGTATCTCCGTGTCGGTATGGAGGCTGCCTATGCACCTTTCAACTGGACGCAGGACGATAACTCAAACGGAGCCGTTCCAATCGAAGGTACCAAACAGTATGCCAACGGTTATGACGTGCAAATCGCTAAAAAAATCGCTGAAGCTCAAGGCAAGAAACCCTTGGTAGTCAAAACAGCTTGGACAGGTTTGATTCCTGCCCTCACTTCCGGCAAAATCGATATGATCATCGCAGGTATGAGCCCAACAGCTGAACGTCGTCAAGAAATCGACTTTTCAGACAGCTACTACCGAAGCGAACCTGTCATGGTTGTCAGCTCAGACGGTGATTATGCCAACGCTAAGAGTCTCAAAGACTTCAAGGATGCTAAAATCACAGCTCAACAAGGGGTTTATCTCTATAATTTGATTGACCAAATCCCAGGTGTCAGCAAACAAACCGCTATGGGTGACTTCGGTGCTATGCGCCAAGCCCTTGCATCTGGTATCATCGATGGTTATGTTTCAGAGCGTCCTGAAGCAAAAACTGCCGAAGAAGCTAGCTCAAAATATAAGATGATTACGCTTAAAGATGGCGGTTTCCAGGTTTCAGACGATGACGTTTCCTTGGCCGTTGGTCTTCGCAAAGGAGACAGCCAGCAGATGGAACAGGTCAATAAGGTCCTTGCTGGAATCAGTCAAGAGGAACGTGTCAAACTAATGGATCACATCATTGACATCCAACCTGCAGATAAGACTGATGAGGCTAAAAAAGGAAACTTCTTTAGTCAGATGAGCACTATCATCGCTAAGAACTGGCCACAATTCTTACGTGGTACAGGAATTACCCTTCTTATCTCAATTATCGGTACAGTTGTCGGTACTTTCATCGGTCTCATGATTGGTGTTTATCGCACAGCTCCTAAGGCTGCTAATAAATTTGTAGCCTTGCTCCAAAAACTCTTCGGTTGGGTGCTTAATGTCTATATCGAAGTTTTCCGTGGTACGCCAATGATTGTACAATCTATGGTTATCTACTACGGTACTGCCCAAGCCTTTGGTATCAATATTGATCGTACCCTAGCAGCTGTCTTCATCGTTTCTATCAACACCGGTGCCTATATGAGTGAAATCGTTCGTGGTGGTATCTTCGCCGTTGATAAAGGGCAATTCGAAGCTGCAACTGCTCTTGGATTTACCCACGGTCAAACCATGCGTAAGATTGTTCTTCCACAGGTTATCCGTAACATCTTGCCAGCTACTGGTAATGAGTTCGTTATCAATATCAAGGATACCTCTGTTTTGAACGTTATCTCTGTTGTGGAACTTTACTTCGCAGGTAACACTGTCGCAAGCCAAACTTACCAATACTTCCAAACATTCTTTGTTATCGCAGCAATCTACTTTGTCCTTACCTTCACAGTGACACGCATCTTGCGTTATGTAGAACGCCGTTTGGATCAAGATACTTACACACAAGGAGGGGTTCACTAATGACTGAGACGATTTTAGAAATTAAAAACCTCAAAAAATCATACGGAAAAAATGAAGTCCTCAAAGATATCTCCCTCAGCGTCAAAAAGGGTGAGGTTATCTCAATTATTGGTTCTTCAGGTTCAGGGAAATCAACCTTCCTTCGCTCTATTAACCTACTCGAGTCACCTTCAGGTGGTGAAATCCTCTATCATGGAGACAATGTCCTTGAGAAAGGTTACGACCTCACTACCTATCGTGAAAGACTCGGTATGGTTTTCCAATCTTTCAACCTCTTTGAAAACCTTAATGTTTTGGA
>SKEG01000925.1_pt1 | contig 26684 bp, 24 predicted proteins | sample 4826631 | NCBI WGS metagenome assembly SKEG01 (sample SAMN11008815, study PRJNA524170) | human gut metagenome | biome: Human fecal sample; material: Feces; isolation source: fecal sample from pouch patient p26, p34, p50 | host: Homo sapiens | place: Israel: Tel-Aviv | collected 2016-11-02
AAAAATAATAATTAAAATTTTGGCATCAGTCCTTTTTGACAAAGAACCTTTTTTTATTGTATATTAACTTTATTGTTTAAAAAAAAACTGCTATAGTAATTTAGAGGTATATTTCCATTATGGAGGTGAATTTAGATGTTGGATTTTTTTAATAAAAAAGAAAATATGGATGAAAAAAGGAATAAATTAAAAAGAGAACTAATTCCTAATCATATAGCTATTATCATGGATGGAAATGGACGTTGGGCTAAGAAAAGACACTTACCGCGAATAGCAGGACATAAACAAGGAATGGAAACTGTAAAAAATATAACTAAGGTAGCGAGTAATTTAGGTGTTAAGGTTCTAACGTTATATGCTTTTTCTACAGAAAATTGGAAACGTCCTGATAAAGAAGTGGATTTTCTTATGGATTTACCGGTTAAGTTCTTCAATACTTTTGTTCCTGAATTAATTGAAAATAATGTAAGAGTAAATGTTATGGGTTATATAGATATGTTACCGAAAAAAACTCAAAAAGCTGTTTATGATGCAATTGAACAAACTTCAAATTGTACAGGAATGGTCTTAAATTTTGCATTAAATTATGGTGGTCGTGCTGAATTAGTATCTGCTATTCAAAGTATTGCTAGTAAAGTAAGTGAAAATAAATTAGAGATAGAAAAGATAACTGAAAAAGTAGTAGATGCTAATTTAATGACTGGAAAGCTTGCTCCATACAATGATCCTGACTTATTAATTAGAACGAGTGGAGAAGAAAGAATATCAAATTTTCTATTATGGCAATTGGCATACAGTGAATTTGTATTTACTGATATATTATGGCCAGATTATTCAGAAGAAGATTTATTAGCTAATATTTATGCTTTTCAAACAAGAGATAGAAGATTTGGTGGATTAAAAGAGGAGAAGAAATAAAGATGAAACAAAGAGTTATTACAGCAGTCGTAGCATTGCTGATTTTTATTCCTTTACTAGTAGTGGGAGGAAATTTATTTAGTATATTAGTAGTAGCGATGGGATTAGTGGGAATGTCAGAATTCTTAACTATGAAAAGAAAACTTTTAATTTCACCTGAGGCAATAATAGCTTTTATGGCAGTGGCTTGCCTATTAGTACCAAGTAATTGGATCAATTTTTTCCCAAATGGAATTTTTTATAGTGGATTCTATTTCTTCACGCTAGTATTACTAGGATATACAGTTGTTAGTCGTAATAGATTTTCCTTTGATGATGTGGGAGCTATAATTTTAGGAGCTATTTATTCAGGATTAGGATTTCACTATATGATTTATGCTCGCCAAGAAAGTTTATGGATGATTTTATACGCATTCTTGATTACTTGGATTACAGATAGTGGCGCATACTTAATCGGGCGTCAAATTGGGCGTACTAAGTTAGCTCCTCATATTAGTCCTAACAAAACATGGGAAGGATCAATTGGAGGTACAGTGAGTGCTGTCATTATCGTAGGAATTTATCTTTTCTTTAAGCAAAGTGCTTTTCCATATGGCTTTTTAACTATGTTGGGAATAACAGTATTTCTATCAATTGGTGCTCAATTTGGTGATTTAATTGAATCAGCATTTAAGAGACATTATGGAGTAAAAGATTCTGGAAAAATTTTACCAGGACACGGTGGAATATTAGATAGATTTGATTCAATTTTGTTAGTTTTACCTTTAATGCATTTCGTTGGTTTAATTTAGTAAGGTTTAAGAGAGGATGGTTAAATGATTATCACAATAATTGCATTTATTATTGTTTTTGGAGTCCTCGTTTTTGTACATGAATTTGGACATTACTTTTTTGCAAAAAAGGCAGGAATTTTAGTAAGAGAATTTTCCATTGGCATGGGGCCTAAACTATGGTTCTATCGAAAGAATAGTACTACATATACAATCAGATTATTGCCTATAGGTGGATATGTGCGTATGGCAGGTGCTGAGGAAGACGATGTTCCCTTGAAAAAGGGAATGACAGTTAATCTGTTAATAAATGATGAAAATAAAGTAGTAAAAATTAATACAAGTAACAAAAAAACTTTAATTTCAGGTGTTCCTGTTCAAATTTCTGATTGGGATTTGGAAGATAAGCTGTGGATCGAAGGATACGAGAATGGCGATGATTCAGAACTAAAAGTATATGAAGTAGATCATGATGCATGCATAATTGAAAATGATGGAACGGAAGTACAAATTGCACCTAAAGATGTTCAATTTCAATCAGCTAAAATTATTCAAAGAATGCTTACAAACTTTGCAGGTCCTATGAATAATTTTATTTTAGCAATTGTAGCTTTTTTAGTGATCGCACTTGTGCAAGGTGGAGTAGCTTCTACAGATAATCAAATAGGAAAGGTTCAAGAAAATTCGGTTGCACAGAAAGCAGGAATAAAGCCCAATGATCGAATAATAGCTGTTGATAATATAAAGACCACTACTTGGCAAGAAGCTTCCACTCAAATCCAAAAAAATGGGAATAAAAAAATTATTTTAAAAATTGATAGAAAAAATAAAATTATTAAAATAAGGATAACACCTAAAGTTCAAATCGAGAATGGTAAAAAAGTTGGAATGATAGGAGTTATGGCAAAAGTCCGTTATGATAAGTCAATTGTTGCAATTTTGTCATATGGATTTACTCAAACCTGGTATATAATAACAAGTATCATAGGAGTTTTAGGTAAAATGTTTACACAGGGATTCAGTTTGAATGATTTGGGTGGACCTGTAGCAATGTACTCTTATACGAGTGAAGCTGCTCATTATGGTATCTTGAGTATTATGAATTTAATGGCAGTTTTGTCTATAAATTTAGGTATTGTCAATTTATTACCAATACCCGCGTTAGATGGTGGAAAATTGTTATTAAATATAGTAGAAGCAATCAGAAGAAAGCCTTTAGATCCGGAAAAAGAGGGTATAATTACTTTGATAGGGTTTGGTTTTTTAATGATTTTAATGATTTTAGTAACCTGGAATGATATTCAAAGATATTTTTTACATTAGATAATTAATGGTTTAAGATGAGTATTGTTCTCAGAGAGGAGTAAAAAAATGAAACAATCACAAATGTTAATTCCAACATTAAAAGAAATTCCAAGTGATGCTGAAGTTGTCAGTCATCAACTGATGCTAAGAGGGGGATATATCAAACAAATAACAGCAGGTATGTATGCTTATTTACCTCTTGCATATCGAGTAATGAAGAAAATCGAAAATATTATTCGTGAAGAAATGGATAGAATTGATGCAGTAGAAATGCTAGTCCCTGCAGTTGTACCAGCAGAGTTATGGCAAGAGTCAGGACGTTATGAAACTTACGGTCCTACTTTGTTTAAATTAAAAGATCGTCATGAACGAGATTTTATTTTAGGACCAACTCATGAAGAAACTTTCACAACAATTGTAAGAGATGCAATAAAATCTTACAAAAAATTGCCACTATATTTATATCAAATTCAAATGAAGTATCGCGATGAAAATAGACCTAGATTTGGTTTATTACGTGGTCGTGAATTTTTGATGTTAGATGGTTATTCATTCCATGTTGATGATGCAAGTATGGAAAAAGTTTTTAATGATACTGACAAAGCATATCAAAGAATTTTTGAACGTTGTGGGCTAGATTTTAGAGGAATTATTGCTGATTCAGGCGCAATGGGAGGAAATAGATCAAAAGAATTCCAAGCCATCGCTGAAGTTGGAGAAGATACAATTGCATATTCTGATTCGTCTGATTATGCAGCTAATATTGAGATGGCAAAGAATTTGAGAATACCTAAACAATCTCATGAAACTCCAAAAGATTTGGAAAAAGTTGCTACACCTAATGCCAAAACAATTGTTGAAGTAGCTGAGTTTTTGGGAACAGATACTCAAAATGAAATTAAGACTCTATTATTTGTAGCTGATGACGAACCTGTTGTTGTTTTAATGAGAGGTATTGACGAAGTAAACGAAGTTAAATTAAAGAATCATTTAGGAGCTATTGATTTACGTCCAGCTGAAGAAGAAGAAGCTGTAAAATTCTTAGGTGCAAACTTCGGCTCTCTAGGACCTGTAGGAATTGATGAAAATCTAAAAGTACTAGCAGATTTAGATGTTGAAGGAATGATAAATGCTAGTGTAGGTGCCAATGAAGATGGTTACCACTATATAAACGTTAATATTGATAGAGATTATCATGTTGATGAATTTTTAGATTTGCGTGAAGTTAGAGAAGGAGAGCTATCACCAGATGGCGAAGGTGTATTGAAATTTACACGTGGAATTGAAATTGGTCATATTTTCCAATTAGGAACTCGTTATTCTGAGAGTTTGGGTGCAGATGTATTAGATGAAAATGGACGTCAAGTTCCTATGAGAATGGGTTGCTATGGAATTGGTGTTTCACGCTTATTATCAGCAATAGTTGAACAACATAATGATGAAAATGGTATTGCTTGGCCTCGCGAAATTGCCCCATTCGATATTCACGTTGTTCCTGTTAATGTAAAAAATGATACACAAAGAGAACTAAGTGAAAAAGTTACTGCAATGTTAGAAGATGCAGGATATCAAGTGTTAGTTGATGATAGAAAAGAACGCGCAGGAGTAAAATTTGCAGATTCAGATTTAATTGGACTTCCAATTCGTATAACTGTTGGTAAGAAAGCAGATGAAGGAATTGTTGAAATTAAACTTCGTCAAAATGGAGAAAAGATTGAAGTTAAGTTAGAAGAGTTATTAAACTCTGTAAAAATACTTTTTAATGAAACAATTACTGATTAGTTAATATTTTTATTTGAAGTGACTGAGATTAAGTGTTAAATTTTTCTCAGTTACTATTTTTTTTGAAATGAAGAATTTGGGGAAAGGAGCTACTTCTTTGGAAACCAATAAACAAGATCTATTTAAGAAATTATTAAGACAGATTAATTGGGAAAATAAACATGGGTTTGAAGAGATATTTACGAATGCAGAAATTCAAAAAGTTGAAGTCCATGTAGAGAGTAAAGTTTGGAATTTTCATTTGCAAATAGAAGATATACTGCCATATGAAGTATTTTACCAATTTTATCAGCAACTACAGTTAGCGTTTAAAGATATTGCCAAAGTTGACATCACTTTGCATACAAAAAATCCCATTATAACGAATCAAAAGTTAGGAGATTATTGGAAATGGGTTGTATTTAATAGTGGTATTCAATCATCATTTATACAAGAACTTTCCAGAAGTAAAGTACCATATTTAGATAATAATAGAGTAATTTTACTGGCAGAAAATGAAATTGTAAAACGTTTTTTAGTAGATCAAGCTTTAGGTCCATTAGAATCAACATATCACAAGATAGGGTTTCCTAAATTTTCAGTTAATACTCTAGTTGATGAAACTAAGGCTCAGGAGATAATTGAGAATATTAAAGAACAGAAAGCTAAGAGCGATGCCGAATTGGCTCAAAAAGCTGTAGAAGCCATAAAGAAACAAAGTGAACAAAGAGAAAAATCTAAAGCAGAAGTTCCTAGTATAGAAGGACCGGTCCAACTAGGAAAGAAAATTTCATCTGATCAAGAAATTACGCAAATGATTAATATAACTGAAGAAGAACGTTCAGTTACAGTTCAAGGCTATGTCTTCAATAAAGAAGTTAGAGAGTTACGTTCAGGTAGAAAATTATTAATCCTGGAAGTTACAGATTACACCTCATCATTTGTCGTTAAGAAGTTTTCACGAACTGAAGAAGATGAAGCGATGTTCGATGCTATAAATTCTGGTGTCTGGATTAAGGTGCGTGGAAGTGTTCAAGAAGATAACTATATGAGGGACCTAGTTATTAATGCATATGATTTGAATGAAATAAAACATGAGAGTAGAAAAGATACGGCCCCTGAAAATGAAAAGCGAGTTGAATTACACCTTCACTCTAATATGAGTATGATGGATGCTACTAATAGCATTACAGAATACGTATCTAAAGCTGCGGAGTGGGGACATAAAGCTATTGCAATTACAGACCATGGGACATTACAGGCATTTCCTGAAGCACATGCTGCTGGGCAAAAAAATAATGTCAAGATTCTCTATGGTGTTGAGGCAAATATTGTAGATGATGGAGTTCCTATTGCGTATAATGAGCAACACAAAAACTTGAGAGATGCAACATATGTTATTTTTGATACTGAAACAACAGGTTTGTCAGCACAATATGATAAAGTAATAGAACTTGCTGCTGTAAAAATGGAAAAGGGAAATGTTATTGATACGTTTGAAGAATTTATTGATCCCGGTCATCCTCTTTCACAGACTACAATTAATTTAACAAGTATTACTGATGACATGGTAAGAGGTTCTAAAAGCGAGGAAGAAGTTTTTAGGTTATTCAAAGAATTTTGTAAAGATTGCATTATTGTAGGACACAATGCTACTTTTGACGTAGATTTCATGAATACAGGATACGAACGTCATAATATGGAAATGATACAGGAACCTTGGATTGATACATTACCGTTAGCAAGATATTTATATCCTGAAATGAAAGGATTTAGGCTTAATACATTAGCTAAAAAATTGAATATAAAATTAGAGCATCATCATCGAGCTATATATGATGCTGAAGCTACTGGTTTTATATATTATGCTATGTTAAAAGATGCTGAAGAAAAACAAATATTATATCATGATGATTTTAATAAGCATGTTGGGGAAAATGATGCGTATAAACACGAGCATCCATCGCATGCAATAATTTTAGCAAAAACACAAGAAGGCCTAAAAAATCTCTTTAAATTAACTTCAGAATCTATGGTTAAGTATTTCTATAGAGTTCCAAGAGTACCACGTTCAATTTTAGAAAAATATCGTGAAGGACTTATAGTAGGGTCTGCTTGTGCTGATGGTGAAGTATTTACAGCAATGATGCAGAAGGGATATACAATTGCTAAGCAAAAAGCAAAATTTTATGACTATTTAGAAGTTCAATCAAAGCCATTGTATGAACCATTATTGGAACAAGAATTAGTTAAAGATAATGATAATCTTGAAGAAATTATTACAAATATGGTTAAATTAGCCCACGAACTAGATAAACCAATAGTTGCTACTGGAGATGTTCATTTTATGAATAAAGAGGATGCAATTTATCGAAAGATATTAATTCATTCTCAAGCAGGGGCTAACCCATTAAATAGATTAAAAAAATTACCAGATGCACATTTTAGAACTACAGATGAAATGTTAGAAGAATTCAGCTTTTTAGGAGAAGATATAGCAAAAGAAATCGTGGTAACCAATCCTAATAAGTTAGTAGATGAAATTTCAGAAATCACTCCTGTTAAAGATAAACTTTATACACCTAAAATGGAAGGTGCAGAGCAAGACATACATGATCTTACTATGAATAGAGCACATGCCTGGTATGGTGATACTTTACCAGAAATAGTTCAAAAGAGGTTGGATAAGGAATTGAAATCTGTTATTGGTAATGGATTTTCGGTAATTTATCTAATTTCACAAAAATTAGTGTATAAATCTAATAAAGATGGATATTTAGTAGGTTCTCGAGGATCTGTTGGGTCAAGCTTAGTTGCAACAATGACAGGTATTACAGAGGTTAATCCATTGCCACCACATTACCGATGCCCCAAATGCAAGTGGACGCATTTTTATGAAAAAGGTGAGTATGGTTCTGGTTACGACTTACCAGATAAAGACTGTCCTAATTGTGGTACAGAATTAATAAAAGATGGACAAGATATACCTTTTGAAACTTTCTTAGGTTTTAAGGGAAATAAAGTTCCAGATATAGATTTAAATTTCTCTGGGGATTATCAACCTATTGCACACAATTATACAAAAGTTCTATTTGGTGAGAATAATGTTTATCGTGCTGGAACAATTGGTACAGTAGCTGATAAAACAGCTTATGGATATGTTAAGGCCTATGAGAGAGATACTGAACAAAATTTCAGAGGTGCTGAAATAGATAGACTAGCTAAGGGAGCTACTGGAGTAAAGCGAACTACTGGGCAACATCCTGCAGGAATTCTGGTTGTTCCTGATTATATGGACATTTATGACTTTACTCCAATACAATATCCAGCAGATGACCTAACAGCTGCTTGGCGTACAACTCACTTTGATTTTCATTCGATTCATGATAACATCTTGAAATTAGATATTTTAGGTCATGATGATCCTACGATGATAAGAATGTTACAAGATTTGTCTGGAATAGATCCTAAAACTATTCCTACAGATGATCCTGGAGTTATGGCATTATTCTCAGGAACAGATATTTTGGGTGTAACTCCTGAAGAGATTCAATCTTCGACAGGGACATTAGGTGTTCCGGAATTTGGTACTCGCTTTGTTAGAGGAATGTTAGAAGAGACCCATCCAAAAACATTTGCAGAGTTATTAAAAATTTCAGGACTATCACATGGTACAGATGTCTGGTTGGGGAATGCAGAAGAATTAATAAAAAATGGAACTGTAACAATGCCAGACGTTATAGGATGTCGTGACGATATTATGATGGATCTAATTCATATGGGTGTTGAGTCTGATAAAGCATTCAAGATTATGGAACATGTACGAAAGGGCAGAGGAATACCAGATGAATGGCAAGCTGATATGAGAGCAGCAGATGTTCCTGAGTGGTATATCGGAGCATGTTTAAAAATTAAGTATATGTTTCCGAAAGCCCATGCTGCTGCGTATGTCTTGATGGCACTAAGAATTGCATATTTTAAAGTTTATTATCCCCTTGTTTATTATGCAGCATATTTCTCAGTACGTGCAGATGATTTTGATTTAGTTTCAATGTCTAGAGGAAAAGAAGCTGTAAAAAATGCGATGGAACTCATAAATTCAAAAGGAAATGAAGCAACAACTAAAGAGAAAAATCTTTTAACAGTATTAGAAATTGCTAACGAAATGATAGAAAGAGGTTTCGATTTTAGTATGGTAGATATTAATAAGTCTGATGCTCAGAACTGGACTATTCAAGAAGACGGAAGAACATTATTGGCACCTTTCACAGCAATCCCTGGTTTAGGATTAAACGTAGCTAAGCAAATTGTTGCGGCAAGAGAGGAACAAGAATTTATTTCAAAAGAAGATCTAAGTAAGAGGGGAAAAGTATCTCAATCATTGATTGATTTTATGACAGAAAATCATGTATTGGATGATTTACCAGATGAAAATCAATTAAGCTTATTTTAACTACTAAATAAACTTAGAAATTCTCAGTATAATAAGAAAAACAGAGCAATGTTAATTCTTGTATTCTAATTTTAGCTATGTTAAACTAAGTTATATTAGATAACTCGTAAAGAGTGAGCAGAAATGCTCACTCTTTTTGTTGGAATAGTTTACTTTGGTTCTATTTCTGCTGAAGTATTGCTTTAATTTAGTTGAAGGAGGCTCATAAGTGAGTAGTGTTGTTGAAACAGTAACTAATCTGGTAACCCCTATTCTAGATGAAAATCATTTTGAATTAGTTGATGTAGAATTTGTAAAAGAAGGAAAAAGTTGGTATTTAAGAGTTTATATTGATAAACCTAATGGAATTAACATTGAAGAATGTGCCTTGGTGAGTGATAAACTCAGTGAAAAATTAGATAGTTGTGACCCAGATCCAATACCACAAGCTTATTATCTAGAAGTTTCATCACCAGGTGCTGAAAGGCCTTTAAAGAAAGAGAAAGACTATGAACGTGCATTAAATAAGTATATTCATATTTCTCTTTATCAAGCTATTGATGGACAAAAAGTTTATGAAGGTACTATGGTTGATTTAAATAAAGAAACTTTGACATTGGAATATAGAGTAAAAACAAGAACAGTAACTAAGACTTTTGATCGAAATAAAATCGCAAAAGCTCGTTTGGCAATTAAATTTTAATAATTATTAAGGAGATAGAACAATGAGTAAGGAATTACTAAACGCATTAAATGCCTTAGAAGTTGAAAAAGGTGTAAAGAAAGAAATTGTGATTGAAGCATTAGAAGCAGCTTTGGTCTCAGCTTATAAGCGTAATTATGGTCAAGCTCAAAATGTGGAAGTTGAATTTGATAAGATTGCAGGTAATATCCATGTTTATGCTGTTAAAGAAGTAGTAAATGAAGTGTATGATTCTCAGTTAGAAATTAGTTTGAAATCTGCTCTTGAAATTAATAGAGCTTATGAAATTGGTGATACTATCCGTGAAGAAGTTACACCAAAAGATTTTGGACGTATAGCAGCGCAAACTGCTAAACAAGTAATCATGCAACGTGTTCGTAAAGAAGAAAGAGAAGTTATTTATAATGAATATGTTCAATATGAACAAGAAATTGTTACAGGTGAAGTAGAGCGTAGAGATAATAAATTTGTTTACGTTAATTTAGGTAGAATTGAAGCTGTTTTATCACGTCAAGATCAAATTCCAGGTGAAGAATACAAGTCACATGATAAAATTAAGGTGTACATTTATAAAGTTGAAAACACATCAAAAGGACCTCAAGTATTTGTAAGCCGTTCTCATCCGGATTTGTTAAGACGTTTATTTGAACAAGAAATTCCAGAAATTTTTGATGGTACTGTAGAAATAGTTTCAATTTCTAGAGAAGCCGGTGACCGTGCTAAAGTAGCTGTTCGTTCTAATGAAGATGGTGTAGATCCTGTTGGAACATGTGTAGGACCAAGAGGTGAACGTGTACAGGCTATTGTAAATGAACTAAAAGGTGAAAACATGGATATTGTTGAATGGCGTGAAGATCCGGCTGAATATATTGCTAATGCTTTGAATCCTGCTAAAGTATTAGACGTTCGTTTTGATGATGAAAACGAGCATGCTTGTACAGTTGTTGTACCAGATGATCAATTGTCTTTAGCAATTGGTAAACGTGGACAAAATGCAAGATTAGCTGCAAGATTGACAGGTTATAAAATTGATATTAAATCAGAAAGCGATGCTGCTGATTTAAGTAACGTGGAAGCTGATAATAATGATATTGATGATGAAGATCAATTGATGTCAGACTCTTCTTCCAATATGATTGAGGAGGAATAATTATGGCACAACGTAAAATTCCTATGAGAAAAGACATTGTTACAGGTGAGATGGTACCTAAAAAGGAATTAGTCCGTGTTGTTAAAAATAAGGAAGGCGAGGTAAGCATAGACCCTTCTGGGAAAAAATCTGGTAGAGGTGCATATATCCATCTAAATGTTGATGTAGCAAAAAAGGCAAAAGTTGATAAGACTTTTGATAAAACTTTTGGGATTAGTATTTCTGATGATTTTTATGATGAATTGATTGCATATGTAGATCATCAAGTAGAAAGAGCAAAATTATTTGGTAATGGAAAATAGGATAAAGGTATTAAATTTATTAGGTTTAGCTAGAAGAGCTAGTAAATTAGTAACAGGGCAAGAATTAGTCTTATCGCGAATTAGAAGCAACAAAGTTAGTATTGTTTTTGTTGCTAGTGATAGCGGAAAAAATTCATTGAAACAATTTACTGATAAGTGTAAGAGTTACAATGTATTTTTATGTAAGTCTTTCACAAAAGAAGAGTTAAGTTCAGCTATTGGACAAAAACGTTCCGTTATTGCTGTAAATGATATTGGATTTGCAAATAGAATGAAAGAACTATTATCTGATTAATTTATTGTTCATTCTTATTTTAATGCGATAGGGCTTCTGAAGTTAGGGTACTAAATTAGGAGCGTGATAATATGGTAAAAAAACGTATTTATGAATTGGCTAAAGAGTTAGGTATAAGTAGTGAGAGAGTAATAGAAATTGCTAAAAAATATGATTTTAAAGTTACAAACCATATGTCAGCATTAGATGAAAATGAACAGAATAAAATTCGTGGAAGTATAAGTCTAAAAGCAAAGAAAAAAGAGCACATACAACATAATAAAAATAAAGATAATTTTCATTCCAAAAAGGTACAAAAAAGTAGTACAGGGAGTAAAGACGAAAATAATCATAAGAATGTGCATAAAAATAATAGAAAGCGATCTGGTAGTAGTATGAAAGAAAATAATAATGCAAAGAACGGACAACGTAATAATAGAAATAATCGTTCTAATAATAAATTTAAAAATAAACGTAATAACAATAATAAACGTAATAATAATTTTAAGAAGGGAAATCCTGTTCCACCAAGAAAAAATAAGCCATTGCCAGAAACATTGGTTTATACTGTAGGGATGAATGTAGCTGATATTGCTAAAAAAATTCATAGAGAACCTGCAGAAATTATTAAGAAGCTATTTATGATGGGGGTAATGGTAAACCAGAACCAATCCCTAGATAAAGATACAATTGAACTTTTAGCTGCTGATTATGGTATTAATGCAGAAGAAAAAGTTGAAGTGGATGTGTCTGATATTGATAAGTTCTTTGAAGAAGAACAAAACAACACTGAGCATTTAGAAAAACGTCCTCCAGTAGTTACTATTATGGGACATGTTGACCATGGTAAGACAACTTTACTTGATAAATTACGTCATACGCATGTTACTGAAGGCGAAGCTGGTGGTATTACACAACATATTGGTGCTTATCAAGTAAGACATGATGATAAGATTATAACTTTCTTAGATACACCAGGACATGCTGCATTTACTAATATGCGTGCTAGAGGTGCTGATATTACAGATATTACTGTTTTAGTTGTAGCTGCTGATGATGGTGTTATGCCTCAAACTATTGAAGCTATTAATCATGCTAAAGCTGCAGGTGTACCTATAATTGTAGCTGTTAACAAGATTGATAAACCAGGTGCAAATCCTAACCATGTAATGGAACAATTGACGGAATATGAATTAATTCCTGAAAGCTGGGGTGGAGACACAATTTTTGTAGAGATATCTGCAAAATTTGGTAAGAACTTAGATGAATTATTAGATATGATTCTTTTAGAAGCAGAAATATTAGAATTACATGCTAATCCAAATCAAAGAGGGGCAGGTTCTGTTATTGAAGCCCGTTTGGATAAAGGAAAAGGTTCAGTAGCTTCATTGTTAGTTCAACAAGGTACGTTACATGTTGGTGATCCAATTGTTGTGGGTAATACATTTGGACGTGTACGTACAATGGTGGATGCTCGTGGACATGATATTAAAAAAGCTACACCAGCGACACCTGTAGAAATTACAGGGTTGAATGAAGTACCGGATTCTGGTGATAGATTTATTACATTTGAGGATGAAAAGACCGCTAGAGCTGCAGGTGAAAAACGTGCCGAAAGAGCTTTATTGAAAGAACGTAGTCAAACAAATCATGTTACTCTAGATAACTTATTTGATACTCTTAAAGAAGGAGAATTAAAAGAAGTTGGAGTTATTATAAAAGCTGATGTTCAAGGATCTGTTGAAGCTTTAGCACAAAGTTTTAAGAAGATTGATGTTGAAGGTGTACGTGTAAATATTATTCACCAAGCAGTAGGTGCCATAAATGAAAGTGATGTTACATTAGCAGAAGCATCTAACGCTATCATTGTTGGTTTTAATGTACGTCCTACACCACTAGCTAAACAACAAGCAGAATCAGATAATGTTGATATACGTTTACACCGAGTTATTTATAAAGCTATTGATGAAATTGAAACAGCTATGAAAGGTATGTTAGAACCTGAATATCAAGAAAAGATTACAGGACAAGTAGAGATACGCCAAACATACAAAGTTTCAAAATTAGGTACAATTGGTGGTGGATATGTTATTGATGGGTATATTCGCCGCGATAGTGGTGTACGTGTAATTCGCGATGGAATTGTTATTTATGAAGGTAAATTAGCTTCTTTGAAACGCTTCAAGGATGACGTTAAAGAAGTTAAACAAGGATATGAATGTGGATTGATGATTGAAAAATATAATGACATAAAAGTTGGAGATCAAATTGAAGCATACATTATGGAAGAAGTTCCAGTTGATTAATCTTTATTATACAGGAGGAAATTATGGCACAACATTTTCGTGTAGGAAGATTATCTCAAGAAATTCAACGAGAAGTAAATGATATCTTACTTAAACGAGTGCGAGATCCAAGAGTTAAAGATGTAACTATTACAGGTGTAGAAGTTTCTGGTGATTTACAACATGCTACTATCTATTATAGTATTTTATCAGATAAGGCTTCTGATGAGAAAAAGGTGCAAACTGGTTTGGATAAAGCAACTAGTTTGATTAGAGGCGAACTTGGTCATCGTTTAAGTATTTATGTAACTCCTGAAATTAAATTTGAACGTGATAAGTCTGTTCAATATGGAGATCATATCGATGAGCTTCTTAGAAAACTTCACAGTACAGATAAATTTTAGTATTTTTAAGAAAGTATTTAAGAGGGTATGGTTGTTAAATCGTACTCTCTTTTTTGGAGGGATTTTTTAATGGATGGAATTCTACCTTTGTATAAAGAACGTGGAATGACTAGTAATGATGCTGTCATAAAATGTAGAAAAATTTTTAAGACTAGAAAAATAGGACATAGTGGAACTTTAGATCCTAAAGTCGATGGTGTTTTACCGATTTGTGTGGGAAAAGCTACAAAAGTGGTTAATTATTTAATGGATTCAGGTAAAGTATATAAAGGCGAAATAACATTGGGATTTGCTACTACTACTGAAGATTTGGAGGGCGAAGTAATTTCGAAAGTAAAACTTTCTGAACCATTTTCAGATGAGAAAATAAATGAAATTTTGTCTAGTTTTATAGGTGATATAATACAGGTTCCACCTATATATTCTGCTATAAAAGTTAACGGTAAAAAATTATATGAGTATGCTAGAGCTGGTGAAAAAGTAGATATTCCAGAAAGAAGAGTTCATATAGAATATTTTAAACAAATTTTCCCTTCAAAATTTGATAAAGAAAAAGGACAGCAAACTATATATTTTGAAGTCGGTTGTGGTAAAGGTACATATGTTAGAACTTTAGCAGTAGATGTTGGAAAAAAATTAGGTGTTCCAGCTGTTATGAGTGATTTGACAAGGCTTAAAAGTGGTGGCTTTCAAATTGGAATGGCGAAGTCATTATCACAATTAGAAAAATTAGCACATGAAAATAAATTATCTGAATCATTATATCCTATTGACTATGCGGTCAAAGATTTACCAAGATATAATTTGAAATTAGAACAATGGAAGATAGTGAAAAATGGTGGTTTTTTACCTGTAAATACTTTTAAAGAAAATTATGATAGAGTGAATCTTTTCTATGACGATAGAATTAGATGTATTTATCAATATAATGAAGAAAAAAATAGATATCAATCTGAGAGAATGATAGATTTAAGTTAGGAAGGGATATAGATGGAAATCGTAAAATTGAAGGAACCTTATGATAAAAATGCAATTGTTGATTCTCCAATTGTATTGGCTTTAGGTTTTTTTGATGGAGTTCATCGTGGACATCAAGAAGTAATAAAAAGAGCTATAGAAAAAGGAAAAAGTTTAGGTGTAAAAGTTGCAGTAATGACTTTTGACAGACATCCAAAAATCATCTTTCAAAATATTGATGGTGAAAAGTTTAAATATCTAACAATGTTGGATGAAAAACTAGAACATTTTAAAAATTTAGGTGTAGATATAGCTTATGTTGTTAAGTTTGATGAAAACTTAGCTTATCTTTCACCACAAGATTTTATAGATAAATATGTAGTAGGGTTACATGCAATATGTGTTGTTGCAGGTCAAGACTACACTTATGGAAAACATGATATTGCTAATATGGATACTATTTCGGATTTTGCAAAAGGAAGGTTTGAAATAATAACTGTAGACCACTTACAACGCAATGATCAAAAAATTAGTTCTACTCAGATAAGAAAAGATTTAGATAGTGGGAATGTGGAAGCCGCTAATTTACTATTAGGATATCAATATGAAAATCATGGAACTGTTGAACATGGTTTTAAGAGAGGAAGAAAAATAGGATTCCCAACTTTAAATGTTTCTATCCCTAAGAATGAACGTATTTTAGGGGAGGGTGTATATGCTGTTAAAGTGAAAATAGATAAAGATAATTTATGGTATGAAGGAATGGCATCTATAGGGCATAATGAAACATTTGGTGATGATTTAGAAAAAACAGTTGAGATAAACCTATTTAATTTTGATAAAAGTGTTTATGGAGAAAAAGTTATTGTTAAATGGTATAAATTTTTAAGAGAAATGGTGAAATTTGATAGTGTTGAGGAACTAATAGATCAATTAAATAAAGATAAAAGAGATACTGAGGTCTTTTTTGAAGACTTGAAAAAAAATTAGCACTTATAGGGTTACTCTGCTAATTTTTTGGCTAAAACTCTTGACTAATCCCATTAACTAGGTTATATTAATAATTGACTTAGCACTCTAATGTGTTAAGTGCTAAAAGAGGTGGTTGGTTTGCTAACTGAAAGACAGTTATTGATTTTGGAAACAATAATCCGAGATTATACTGATTTAGGACAGCCTATTGGTTCTAAAACTTTGCAAGAACAATTACCTATACGTGTTAGTTCAGCTACTATTCGAAATGAAATGGCAGTTCTTGAAAAACAAGGTTTTATAACTAAAGAGCACTCTAGTTCTGGTCGAATTCCTTCCCTTAAGGGATATCGTTATTATGTTGATAATTTAGTTAAACCCGTTAAAATAGATTCTAAATCTGTAAGAAGTATTCAATCTCTATTTGGAAATGAATATCGTAGAGTTGATGAAATAATAGAAATGTCTGCAAAGATATTGTCTGATTTAACTAATTATACGGCGATAACTTTGAGACCAGAAGCTAGTGATTTAAAACTCGAAGGATTCAGGATGGTACCATTAGGAAATGGCCAAGTAATGGTTATTCTCGTTGCCAGTGATGGATCAGTTGAAAGCCAAATTTATAATTTACCTAATAACATAGATGGAGAGTCTCTAGAAGCTGTTATTAGGCTAATTAATGATAAATTGGTAGGTTCTTCCCTTAGTGAAGTCACTTCTAAACTACAAGAATTGCAGCCGTTACTTACTAAATATATTGAAAAATCTGATGGATTTATCGATGTATTTGGTGGAATCTTAGATAAAGCTATCAAAGAGCAGTTTTATATTGGTGGAAGGCGAAATTTGTTAAATTTTGCTAACGGTAATAATTTAGAACAGATCAAATCTCTGTATTCATTAATTGATGATGAATCAGATAAGATTGGTGGGTTAGTAGATAATACGACTAATCCACATGATCATCATGGAATTTCGGTTAAAATAGGTGATGAGATGTCTGATAGGTTATTGTTAGATTACAGTCTCGTATCGGCGACTTACAATGTTGGGGGTCATGGTCGTGGCATGATTGCTATTTTAGGACCTACTAACATGCCTTATTCTAAGATGATAGGATTGGTTGAAGTTTTCCAAAAAGAGCTAACTAAAAAATTAATTGATTATTACCGAAATTTTGATGAGTGATAATTGAAAGGGGTGGCGATGTGTCTGAAGAAAAAGTAAAAGCTTCTGAGCAAAATGAAGATATTGAAAAAGAAATTAAAGAAGATGATAAAGCTTCATATGTTGAGAATGAAAAATCAGTAGAGGAGACAGATGATTCTTCAAAAGCATTAGATGAACTTCAAAAGAAGTACGATGATATTGAGGATAAATATTTACGAGCTGAAGCTGAAATGGCTAATATGACACAACGTTTTAAGAAAGAACAAGAAATGTTGTTGAAATATGAAGGTCAAGATTTAGCTCGTGATATTTTACCAGTTATTGATAATTTAAATCGAGCTTTAGAAATTGAAGTAGATAATGATGCATCACAGCAACTGAAAAAAGGTATAGAAATGGTTGCTCGTGATATGGAAAAAGCCTTGAAAAACAATAATGTTACTAAAATAGATTCTCTAGGAAAGGTGTTTGACCCTACTTTACATCAAGCTGTAAAGACAGTTCCTGTTGAAGAAGGACAAGAACCAGAAACTATAGTACAAGTTTTCCAAGACGGATACATGCTAAAAGATAGAGTATTACGACCAGCGATGGTTGTTGTAGCTCAATAAGTAGTATTTAATTAATATTTTTATAAAAGAGGTAATACATTTATGTCAAAAATCATTGGTATTGATTTAGGTACAACAAACTCAGCTGTTGCTGTACTAGAAGGTAAAGATCCTAAAATTATAACAAATCCAGAAGGTAATAGAACAACTCCATCAGTTGTATCATTCAAAAATGGTGAAACACAAGTTGGTGAAGTAGCTAAGCGTCAAGCTATTACAAATCCAAATACAGTATCTTCTATAAAGCGTCACATGGGAGATGCAAACTATAAGGTAAAGATTGAAGATAAAGAATATACTCCACAAGAAATTTCAGCAATGATTTTACAATACATTAAAGATTATGCTGAAAGCTACTTAGGTGAAGAAGTATCACAAGCTGTTATTACAGTTCCTGCATACTTTAACGATTCACAACGTCAAGCAACTAAAGACGCAGGTAAGATTGCTGGTTTGAAAGTTGAAAGAATTGTTAATGAACCTACAGCTGCAGCTTTAGCTTATGGTCTTGATAAATTAGATAAAGATGAACGTATTTTAGTATTTGACCTTGGTGGTGGTACTTTTGACGTTTCTATCCTTGAATTAGGTGATGGAGTATTTGAAGTTCTATCAACTAATGGTGATACACATCTTGGTGGTGATGATTTTGATAATAAGATCATTGATTGGTTAGTTGAAAACTTTAAAGCTGACAATGGAATTGATCTATCCCAAGATAAAATGGCTATGCAACGTTTGAAAGATGCTGCTGAAAAGGCTAAGAAGGACTTATCTGGTACAACAGAAGCACAAATTTCACTACCATTTATTGCTGCTGGTGAAGCTGGTCCTTTACACTTAGAAACATCATTATCACGTGCTAAGTTTAATGAATTAACTGAAGATTTGGTTGAAAGAACAAAGATTCCTGTACGTAACGCTTTAGCTGATGCAGGATTAACAAATGCTGATATTGATGAAGTTATTTTAGTTGGTGGTTCCACACGTATTCCTGCAGTTAAGGAAGCTGTTAAGGCTGAAACAGGACATACTCCTAATGAATCAGTTAACCCAGATGAAGCTGTTGCTTTGGGTGCTGCAATTCAAGGTGGTGTTATTACAGGTGATGTTAAGGATGTTGTTTTATTAGACGTTACACCTCTATCATTAGGTATTGAAACAATGGGTGGTGTATTTACTAAGTTAATTGACCGTAATACAACTATTCCAACATCTAAGTCTCAAGTATTTTCTACAGCAGCTGATAATCAACCAGCAGTGGATATTCATGTTCTTCAAGGTGAACGTCCAATGGCTGCAGATAATAAGACATTGGGTCGTTTCCAATTAACAGATATTCCTGCTGCTCCTCGTGGTGTGCCACAAATTGAAGTTAAGTTTGATATTGATAAAAATGGTATTGTTAATGTTTCTGCCAAGGACTTAGGAACAAATAAAGAACAAAAGATTACTATTAAGAGTTCATCTGGTTTGTCTGACGAAGAAATTGATCGTATGGTTAAGGAAGCTAAAGAAAATGAAGCAGCTGATAAGAAACGCAAGGAAGAAGTTGACTTGCGTAATGAAGTAGATCAATTATTATTCCAAACAGACAAGACTTTGAAAGAAGTTAAAGATAAAGTTTCTGCAGATGAAGTTAAGAGTGTTGAAGATGCACGTGATGCTCTAAAGAAAGCTCAAGAACAAAATGATATCAATGAAATGAAAGCTAAGAAAGATGAGTTAACTAAGTTAATTCAAGATATGTCTGTAAAATTGTATCAACAAGCACAACAGGCTCAACAAGCTAGTGGTGCACAAGGTGATACTTCAGCTAATAACTCTACAAACGATGATAATACAGTTGATGGAGACTTTAAAGAAGTAGATCCTGATGAAAATAAGTAGTATCTATCTTGTAAAATAGGATTGAGCCATATGCTTTTATGCATGTGGCTTTATCTTTATTAACTATTTAAGTTATAATTAGTTGTGTAAATTTGGCAAAATGAAAGTCATTTTGTACTTTGGAAATTGGAGAGAAAAAAATGAATCCATATGATGTTTTAGGAGTTTCTAAAGATGCTTCTGATCAAGAAATAAAACGTGCATATCGTAAGTTATCAAAAAAATATCATCCAGATTTAAATCATGAACCTGGTGCTGAAGAAAAATTCAAAGAAGTAAATGAAGCATATGAAATTTTAAGTGATCCTCAAAAAAAGGCACAATATGATCAATTTGGTACAACAGGTGGACAACAAGGCTTTGGTGGTGGCCAAGGTTTTGGTGGCTTTGATTTTGGTGGATCTGGAGCAGGTGGCTTTGAAGATATATTCAGTTCATTCTTTGGTGGTGGTCAAAGTAGAAATAATAATGGCCCTCGTCAAGGGAGAGATCTTCAATATGAAATGCATCTAACTTTTGAAGAAGCAATCTTTGGAAAGAAAACAGAAATTAAATATACCAGAGAAGAAAATTGTAAAACTTGTAGTGGGACAGGTGCCAAGCCAGGAACATCACCAGTAACATGTTCTAAATGTCATGGTAGAGGATTTATTCAGGTTCAACGACAAACACCTTTGGGTAGAATGATGTCTCAACAAGAATGTGATGTGTGCCACGGTACTGGTAAAGAGATAAAAGAAAAATGCTCTACTTGTCACGGAAGTGGACATGTAAATGAACAACATGCTATTGAAGTTACAGTACCTGCAGGTGTTGAAGATGGTAATCAAATGCGCTTGAGTGGTCAAGGTGAGGCCGGAGTAAATGGTGGACCATATGGCGATTTATATATTTACTTCTCTGTTGCACCTAGTGATAAGTTTAAACGTGATGGGGCAGATATATACTTGAATTTGCCTATTAGTTTTGTTCAAGCTGCACTTGGCGATGAAGTTGAAGTAGACACAGTTCATGGCAAAGTTAAGATGAAAATTCCAGCTGGAACGCAAACAGGGACAACTTTTAGACTTCGCGGGAAAGGTGCACCTCATCTAAGAGCTGGTGGAAATGGTGATCAACGTGTTACAGTTAGAATAGAAACACCTAAGAATTTGAATAAAAAACAAAGAGAAGCACTAAAAGCATTTGCTGATTCTATGGGTGAGGATCCTAGTGGTGATGATAGTTTCTTTGAACGTTGGTCTAAGAATAAGAAAACTAAACGAAAAAAATAATTAAGTTAATTGATGAATATACTTTTACTTTTTTGAAGTGAGTATTGTCAAGTAGATACTAAAAAGTTTTTATTATATAAACTGATTTCGGTATTAAACCGGAATCAGTTTTTTTAGATTCTGTTTGATTATTTCTTACGTGAGTTTAAACAACAGATCGGTTTTAGTTCTGGTACATTCTCTTATGATGGTCAAGGAGTTAAAACAGCTACTGAAGTTGTTTCTGAGAATTCTACAACTTATCAAACACGTTCTAGTTATTTAACTCAAGTAGAATTGTTTTTAAATCAATTAGTTAATGTAATTCTTGAAGTAGCTAGTGTGGGTCAGTTTTTTTCTGATGGTAAACCTAGATGGACTGGCAATGTAGCAGATGTTGAGTTGTCTATACATTTTGATGATGATGTGTTTATTGATAAAGATAAACAACGAGCTGATGAGATGCAGTTAGTTGCTGCCGGAATTATGCCAAAGCTTGAGTATTTAAAACGCAACTTTGGTTTGAGTGAAGAAGATGCTCAAAAATGGTTAGCTCAAGTTACTAATGAACAACCAAATTATTCTGCTAATGTATTTCAGGAGCAAGATACAGGTGGTGTCTAGCTTATGGATTCAAAGCAGAAAATAGACCAAGACACAAATAATATTGCTAATCTATATTCTAATTTAGAAGATAAGATATTTTCTGAAATTATCAAAGTGTTACAACGTAGGCACTATGAAGATGTAACACAAGATAATGTTGTTCAATGGCAAGCACAGCAATTGTCACAAATGGGAGCATTAACCAAGAGAGTGATTGATTTAATGGCAGACTTTGACGGTATCTCACCTAGTGAAATTGAAACTATCTTAGAACAAGATGGATATGAGATATTAGATGAAGTTAGCCAGGAATTGAAGTACAGTGGTCAAGTAAGTCAGCCAATCAGTGATGAGAGTTTTAAAATGCTTGATTCAATGGTTAGGAAAACAACAGATACTTTAAATAACGCTATTAATCAAACTCTGCTTAGTCGTAATTATGGTGTTAATCCTGTTATGCGTACTTATCAAGAAATTTTAAAACGCTCAACAATTGAAACTGTAACTGGACTTAAAACTCATGATCGAGCAGTCAAGGACGCTATTTACCAACAATTAGATAAAGGTATCGAAGTTATGAGAGATAAGTCTGGACGTGCATGGTCTCTTGAAGGTTATACACGTATGGTACTTACGACAACATCTAATAGGACTTACAATGATTTACGAACTAAACGAATGCAAGAATTTGGACAAGTGTTATGTTTAATGTCTAGCCACCCTAACAGTCGTGAAGCGTGTGCTTATATTCAAAGCAAGGTAGTCAATATAGTTCCAACTGATGATCATAATTATAATGACAAGTATGATTCAATCTACAATCATGGTTACGGTGAACCTGCTGGAACATTAGGTATTAACTGCAGGCACAAATTATTTCCATTTACTCCAGGTGTCAATGTGAATAACATGACCCAGTATAATCCTAAAGAAGCAATTAGAAATGGTAATTTACGTCAAAAGCAACGTTACTATGAACGCTCAATTAGAGACGCTAAGAAACGATTAAAAGTTGCTGAAGAATTAGAAGACGAGCAGATGATAACTCGTACCAAAACACTAATTGCGGCACGTCAAAAGAAGTTAAGAGAATACATTAAAGAAACTAACAAGATGTATGGCAAGAAGTATGATATTTTGACTAGGGATTATGACAGGGAACAGATTCAAAGTGCAGATGTTGTAAAAGAAAAACAAAAAATAAAAGATTATCATGCTAAGGAATTAGAGAAATTAAAAGAAAAGTATGGTTATCATGGATTCCCAAAAACAGTAGAAGAATATCAATCGTTGCTATATAATAAAGACACAGGGCAAGCAATACATGCTTACATTAAAGCAAGAAAAGGCGTAGCATTGAGCCAGTGGTAGATTACAGGTATTACATTGATACTGTCAATGAATATAGGCGGTTAACAAAAAATATGAAGACAAAACAAGCAACAAAGTTGAACAGGCTATCAGATCATTCAATTGGTAGAATACCTGGTGCTCGTCATGATTATTCTCATCTTGATAAAAAAGGGAATCCTACTTTCCAAATTAGTATTTCTGTAAAAAATGTGATTAATGTTATTAAAAACGGTGAGTTAACAGAAGATAATTCTAAAGCAGAAGGATATTCTTTAGATGGGTAGAAGGTTGTTATCAGCAAGCAAAATAAAACCTATGGAAAAGTAGTTACTATTAAACCTCAGAAGCAAAAAAAGAAAAAACGAAAGAAGCGTGATTAAAAATGAAAGATATTGGTTATCTTTATTTTAGTAAAACTGATTACGATTTTATAAAGTTACATTTTCCTGATATTTTTGCTATCTGTAAACAATATGTATCCAGTCGTGAACCTGATATTGAATTAACAGTGACGGATTCACAAACAGATATGATTGATAACAAAGTTTTAATGGCTATTGGGAGTAATGCTACCGCTCCCCAAGGAGACCCGTCACCAGAGGCTATTAAACTTGAAGCAATTTGGGATAGAGCATAAGGATATGGGTAGCATGGATGATAAGATTGCAGTACATGTAAAAGGTGTAGATTATTCTGTAAACGCAGATGATTCTAAAATTCATGTAACGCTTGACATAGATATTTTTGAAAAACCACAATTTGATAATATGAAATTAGTAGAAAAATTAGCACGTAAAGTAAACGAGATAAAATTATAACATTCCGACCTGAGTAAGTCGTAAAACTGCTTTTTTTGTATGCAATCAATCAGCGTGGAGCGTTCCACGTAAAATAAAAACGATAGGAGAGATTGACATAAAACGTGAAGATTTGAAGAATTTAGGTTTGACTGATGAACAGATTGAAAAAGTAATGGCTGAACACGGTAAATATATAACCAGTTTACAAGAAAAGGTAAATGGTTTAACTAATGAACGTGACGGTTTGAAATCACAACTTGATGAACGAGATCAACAGTTAGTTGATTTACAAAAGAATTCTAAAAACGTTGATGATTTAAACGAACAAATCAAACAATTACAATCTGACAATAAGAAAGCTAATGAAGAATGGCAAAATAAATTAGCTACTCAAACTAAAAATTTTAAAATCGAAACAGCATTACGCGAAGCAAAGGCTAAAAACGTAAAGGCAGTTTTACCATTTATTGACACAAAAAAAGTAACTGTTGATGGAGATAGCTTGAAAGGACTAGATGACCAAATTAAAGCTATCCAACAAAGTGATAGTTACTTATTTGAAGAAAGCAAACCAGAACCAAAGATTAACATTGGCGGTAAGTTTAATAATGGTGAAAATGGTGCTAATGATAAAGTTGATCCGGTAGTTTCTAGCATTGCAGCACGTATGAAATCAATTTAGAAAGGATATGAAATAAAATGGTAGTAGTATTAAATCGAAAACGCAAATAATTGTTATATAGAAAGATATGTAAATAGTTGAAAATTTTACATTCAAAAAGGTATAATTAATAATTAGATATTTAGAAAAGGTAGGAGTGTTCTCATGGATTTAGAACAAATGAAAGTTCGTCAGAAGCATATTCGGAATTTTTCCATTGTGGCACATATTGATCACGGAAAATCAACTCTAGCTGATCGAATTTTAGAAATGACTGATACAGTAACCAAAAGAGAGATGCAAGATCAACTTTTAGATTCAATGGAATTAGAGAGAGAACGAGGCATTACAATTAAATTAAATGCTGTTGAATTGCATTATCATGCAAAAGACGGCGAGACGTATATTTTTCACTTGATTGATACACCGGGACACGTTGATTTTTCATATGAAGTTTCTAGATCTTTAGCAGCTTGCGAAGGAGCTGTATTAGTTGTTGACGCTGCACAAGGGGTAGAAGCGCAGACTTTAGCAAATGTATATCTAGCTTTAGATGATGATTTAGAAATTGTACCGGTTATTAATAAGATAGATTTACCTTCAGCAGATCCAGAACGTGTTCGTCAAGAAATTGAGGATGTGATAGGACTAGATGCTTCTGAAGCTGTTTTGGCTAGTGCTAAAAAGGGAATTGGAATTGAAGAAATGTTAGAACAAATAGTGCAGAATGTTCCTGCTCCTGACGGGGATTTAGAGGCACCGTTGAAAGCTTTAATTTTTGATTCTGTTTATGATGATTATCGAGGGGTAGTTCTAAGTATTAGAGTTGTTGAAGGGACTGTAAAGCCTGGTGATAAAATTCGTTTGATGAATAGTGGCGCCGAATATGAAGTAGTTGAAGTTGGTGTGAATTCACCTAAACCATTAAAGAGAGATTTTTTAATGGCTGGAGACGTGGGATATCTTACTGCAAGTATAAAAGATATTCAGGATACACGAGTAGGTGATACTGTAACAAATGCTAATAATCCGACAGCAAAGCCACTCGAAGGATATCGTGAAATGAATCCTATGGTATATTCAGGATTGTATCCAACAGATAACGCTAAATATAATGATTTACGAGAAGCGTTAGAAAAATTGCAATTAAATGATGCTGCTTTAGAGTTTGAACCAGAAACTTCACAAGCTTTAGGATTTGGTTTCAGATGTGGTTTTTTAGGTTTGTTGCATATGGATGTTGTTCAAGAAAGATTAGAACGAGAATTTAATATGGACCTAATAACAACGGCTCCTTCTGTAACATATGATGTTGAATTAACAGATGGTACACATATTAATGTATCTAATCCATCTGAAATGCCAGAAACACCACTAATCAAGCAAATTAATGAACCATACGTTAAGGCAGAGATAATGGTACCAAATGACTATGTTGGCGCTGTAATGGAGTTATGCCAACGAAAACGTGGTACTTTTGTAACTATGGATTATCTAGACGATTATCGTGTTAATGTTATTTATGAAATACCATTATCTGAAATAATTTTTGACTTCTTTGACAAGTTGAAATCTAGCACACGTGGTTATGCGTCATTAGATTACGAGTTAGATGGAACTAGACCAAGTGATTTGGTGAAAATAGACATACTTCTTAATGGTGATAAGGTAGATGCTCTAAGTTTTATTTCTCATAGACAATTTGCTCAAGCGAGAGGTAGAGTAATAGTTGATAAGCTTAAGACTATCATACCACGTCAAAACTTTGAAATTCCTATTCAAGCTGCTATTGGAGCTAAAATAATAGCTAGAACTAATATAAAAGCTTATCGTAAAGATGTAACAGCAAGAATTCATACTGGTGATCCAGATAGACGTGCTAAATTACTAGATAAACAAAAACGTGGTAAAAAGAGAATGAAAGCAGTAGGTACAGTAGATGTACCTCAAGCTGCTTTTATGGCTGTATTGAAGACAGATGAAGAAATAAAATAAGTATATTTTTAGGGTTGTATAATATTTAGGACTGATAATGTAAAATTTTTTTGCATTACGGTCCTTCTTTTATTTTCTCCATTTTTACGGCAAAATAAAAGAGATGGCC
>SKEG01000931.1_pt1 | contig 26569 bp, 27 predicted proteins | sample 4826631 | NCBI WGS metagenome assembly SKEG01 (sample SAMN11008815, study PRJNA524170) | human gut metagenome | biome: Human fecal sample; material: Feces; isolation source: fecal sample from pouch patient p26, p34, p50 | host: Homo sapiens | place: Israel: Tel-Aviv | collected 2016-11-02
CCACTAAGCACTGCTATTCATCAGCTGGAACAAGAACTTAAGACAACTTTATTCTATCGTGGAAGCCGCCAAATTACTTTAACAGAATCTGGACGTTTTCTTTATCAAAGAGCGTGTACCATCCTTGATTTTTGTAATCAGACTTGTCAAACGATTGAAGATTTATCACGAGGTCTTTCTGGTACATTAAAAATTGGTCTCGCCTCTTCCGTTCACGATTTTTTTCTGGATGAATATGCGCTTTCATTTCACGAAAAATATCCTGATATTTATTTTGAGTTAACAGAAGCCACTACTTATGAACTCCTAGAAATGTTAGATTCCAACACAATCGAAGCTGCTTTTGTCCGAACACCTTTTCCATCTACAGAATTCGATTTCATCCGTCTTTGCAGCGAACCAATCGTTGCCTTTGGATACGAACACTTTTTTCCAGAGCAGGCAAAGGATACTCTAAAACTGTCTATGCTTTCGAATGCTCCCCTAATTTTATACCGCCGATGGCTAACTGTTTTAAAAAAAGAGTTTCAAAGACTTTCCATGACTCCCAACATTCTCTGCATTAACGATGATGCCAGGACCACTGTACAATGGGCAATGAAAGGCATGGGCATCGGTATTATTCCAAAATCTGCTGCTGATTCCGTAAAATCTACAAAAATGAAATCTCTTGCACTTTTTACAAAAAAACAACTTTCTTCGGATATTATTTGCATTTTTTCTACAGCTCAATATCGTTCAAATGCACTGCAGCAATTTTATGATTTTATGCATACAAAATCAAGATAAAGAAAAGCGCAACATTTCTGCTGCGCTTTTTGTTTTTTAGAAGTAAATTAACTGCTGTTTTGGTGGTTCTGCTTTTTCAATTCGAATAGCATTCAAAACCGGCATCGTTTTTTGATATGCCTCATTATATTCTACATGAATCTGTGCAGTTAATGTAACCCATTCTTTATTTAAAATACGTTTTAATGTTTTAGATTTTGTCTGATTTAATCTACATAAGTATCCGATAAATGTAATATCATCTTCACAGCATGTCATTGCCTTTCTTCCAGGGATAATCATTCCCGGTGGCATTTTAGGACTTCTGCGAACCTCTGCTTTGAATTCTACAACTTTTCCGTCATATACATCTGAGCGTTCCATAGCATCAATGTACCATACTCCATAATCATCATCTTCGATTTTAATAACATCCGCATTGATATCATATGGAAGCATTTCTTCTGTTTTCATTTCGCGTCCGTCTGCTCTCTCGAATCCAACCTGAGCCCTTGGATTCACTGCCTTGATACTTCTTCTGTAGCTTCCGACATTCGTATTATCATCACACCGATTGAAAATCACAAGGTCTGCCATTTTAAACATTTCCACAAATAAAGACTTCATATTTTTCATGTACATATCTGCAGTAGATGCATCCACTGTTACAATAGCCTGATAGAGTTCAATATCTGTCTCATCAATCACATCCATCAATCCTTCAATCTGATACATACCATTATATTCGATCATAATTCGATCTGGATAATAATTTTTCTGGCACGAAATAACAAATTCTTTTGTAAAATCTTCTATCTTGTCCAAATGAATGACAAATGAATTCGTTTTTTCCAACATCTCTTTATCAAATTCTTCCTCACCTTCTTCAAACGTAAGGATCATTGTTTTCTCGCCGTCATTAAAATAATCCTGGCTTAAAGTCTCCTTAATCAACGTTGTCTTTCCGCTTTCAAGGAATCCCCAGAATAAATATGCCGGTAATTCATACATGTTTCTTTTCCTCCTAATCTTCTTTGAAGAATAGCTGTCCTAATTTTTCTTCATCTAATTTGGATCCAATTACACAAATTCTTCCTGTATAATCTGCACTTCCTTCACGAATTTCATACTCTCCCGGTACAAGATCAAACTGAATCCAACTTCCATCTTCTGTTTGTAAAATTCCTTTGGAACGAAGAATGATTCCATAAGCTTCGTCCTCTGATAATTTCTTTAAGATACTCTCTAGATTCTCTTTGTTATATTTCTTTGGTGTTTCTTTTCCCCAACTTGTGAAAACTTCATCCGCATGATGGTGATGATGCTCATGGTCATGGTCGTGTCCACATCCGCATTCGTGATCGTGTTCATGATGATGGTCGTGTTCATGATCATGATCGTGATGATGCTCATGATGATGATCGTGTCCATGGTCATGATCGTGTTCATGATGACCTCCACATACCGGACAAATGTCCTCTTCTTCCATCATCTCTTTTACAAGATCATTTCCATCTTCCATAACTTTTAAGATCTGCTCTCCACTTAACTGATCCCATGGAGTTGTAATGATCGCTGCTTTTTCATTATGTTCACGAAGCAAAGAAACACAAGTATTCAATTTTTCTTCACTCAAGTCTCCTGTTCTGCTTAGGATAATAGATCCTGCATATTCTACCTGATTATTATAAAATTCACCAAAGTTTTTCATGTACATTTTGCATTTTTTTGCATCTGCAACCGTAACAAAACTATTTAATACAATTCCATCGGTATCTTCTGCAACCCCTTGGACGGCCTTAATTACGTCCGAAAGTTTTCCTACACCAGATGGTTCGATAATAATACGATCCGGAGCGTATTGTGTAATAACATCTTTTAATGCTGTTCCAAAATCTCCAACAAGGGAACAACAAATACATCCAGAATTCATTTCTGTTACTTCAATTCCTGCATCTTTTAAAAATCCACCATCGATTCCGATCTCTCCAAATTCATTTTCGATCAGTACCACTTTTTCATCGTTTAATGCTTCTTTTAACAACTTCTGAATCAATGTTGTTTTACCTGCACCTAAAAATCCAGAAATAATATCTATCTTTGCCATTTTTATACCTTCCTTCATTATTTTTAACCATATAAAACTATTTTACTACTTCCATAAGATTTGTCAAAACATTCTTTTCGTTCTATAATGAAAAAAAACATCATATTGCAAGGAGGAACTTATGAATCTTTCAAGACACTATTACCCAAATTACTCCGTTGGCACCGATGCTTACGCGGATATTCCACAAGTTTGCAAACGATATGGAACAAAAGCCGTGATTATTGGCGGCACCAGAGCATTAAAAGCTGCTGTACATCTTATCCAAGATGCTGTAAAAGGCAGCACCATTGAAATTACTGGCGTTTTTGAATATGGAGAAGAAGCAAGCCGCGAAAATATAGACGCATTAAATCAACACAAAGAAGTACAAGAAGCAGATATGATCTTTGCTTGTGGCGGCGGAAAAGCGATTGATACATGTAAAGTCCTCTCCCAAGAAAGTAACCGTCCGTTTTTTACCTTTCCTACAATTGCTTCTACCTGCGCATCTTGCACCTCACTTGGGATTATCTATCATCCAGATGGTTCCCTAAGAGAGTATTCTTTCCAAGAAAAACCGGCAGAATGGATTTTTATTAACACACAGGTGATTGCAGATGCCCCTAAAAAATATTTGTGGGCTGGAATTGGAGATACCATGGCAAAATTTTATGAATGTACTACAAGTGCTAGAGGACTAAAACTTGATCATGCAACTTCCATGGGTGCACAAATCAGCCACCTATGTGCCAAACCACTTGTTACTTATGGTGTTCAAGCTTTAAAAGAGTGTGAAGCGCATACCCCAGGTGAAGCATTAGAAGAAATTGTGCTTGGAATCATCGTTTCTACTGGTTTCGTTTCTAATCTGGTTGGTATCGATTTAAACACGGGTCTTGCGCATGCCTGTTATAATGGATTTACTGTTTGCAAATCTACAGAAGAACACGGACATCTTCATGGCGAAATTGTCGCTTACTGTATTTTAATCCTTTTGACTGTGGATCATCAAAAAGAAGAGTTTGAAAAAATTTATCAATTTTCAAAGAGTATGCATTTTCCAACAACACTTGCAGATATTCATGCTTCTCTTGATGATATGGATGCTGTCATTGCAAAAGCATTATCCGGTATTGATGTTAGAACTTGGCCTTACGAAGTAACTCCATCGATGATTCTTGATGCAGTGAAAAAAATCGAAGATTATAACAAACATCATTAATTCAAAGGACCTTTGAAAACAATATGTACCTAAAATCCTGGATACATATCAAAATCAAAGGTCCTTTTGATACCTTATTCTATCTCTGACATCTTATGTCCATATAAAGTATATAGTCTTAATTCCATCCAAAAATCCAATAATTGCTGCACAAATTCTTCCATTTGTTTTCGGTTTAAAAACATTATTTTTTGTCTTTGTAGTAGTTGAAAAACTTCTTTTGGAGAAACCCCAATTTTTAACATCTTTGATACAAATTCCGTTATTCCCATAGATTCTTGTACAGAGAATCGTAAATCATCCATCAAATATCCAGCAAAAATCATCGTGACTTCCTCAAGTCCATGTGCCAAATCATAAATCTCACTTTTTGCTGGAATATAAGGTTCATACGCCTCCCTTTCTTTTAAAATTCTTTCTACAATATCATCTTGTTCCAAAAGATAGCGTTCTGTAAGTCTTCCATCGTGATAAACCATCCAGTCTTTTCTTTTTAATGATGGAAGATAAATCTGAAACAACATTTCTTGCGGCTGCATTTTTTTATTTTGCTGGTAATTGTAAATTGCTGTAATTTCTTCCAAAGAAGCCGTTCCATATAAGCTTGTAATTCCACAGCAATAATTATAAGCAATGTTATATTGTTCATGTTTTTCCTGAAATTCATCGGTGTTGATTTTTTCATATACCCGTCGCACTTCTTCTGGAATAACCAACTGCTGTTTTTTATCCTTTAGAAGATATCCGCCAGAAAAGAAATATTGAAGCACATATTCCAGTTCTTCATCATCTTCTTCCATATCTTCTGGCTCGTAAAGAAACTGATCAAACAAATCGAGTTCTTCTTCTGTTGAGTATATAAAAAATTCTTGCATTACCTCAGGATCTAACACATAGGACGCTAAAACAGAAATTAACTGTTTTTTATTATATTTATAAGTTCCTGCCATATCATGAATTTTTGCAATTTTCTTCAACTGCTCCATCGTCATTTTTTCATAAAGCTCTTCTATACTATCCTGCCATACGTCTGGAAAATAGATTAAATTATTTTTCATCTTTTTTGTCCTTTACATATTTCTTAAATGGCCTTGGTGTCATGAAAGTACCAGTTGCACTTCCGACTAGTTCTTCCCCAACATAAGCTTTCCCCATAAAATTCATAATTGTTTTTCCTGCAGATACTGCCTCCGCACAAATTTTAATCGTTGACCCAGTTGGAATTCCTTTTAAAAATGTTGTAGAAATTTGCACTGTCGGAGCTACACTGTAATCTCCAAGCCCAGCCGTTAATGTTCCAAATGTAATGTCAAACATTCCCGCCAGAGAACCTCCAAATACAATTCCAAATACATTTTCATGAAATGGCGTTGCCTCATAAGTCATTGTAATACTTTTCTTATCATAATCATAATCTATAATTTTCCCTTTCAACTCATGAAAAATACTATTTTCTCTGATCTGATCGAGTGCTTCCATCCTACGTTCTATATTTCTTTTAAAACTTTCTCTGCTCATGATTTCCTCCAGATTTTTTATCCGTATGGTTTCCAATGTTACTCATTGTAGCACATTTCTATTTTTCTGTATAGAATGAGAATTTTTCGGAGAACCTAAAGAAAAAGGAGTAATTCAGATGATGGACAATGAAAATTTATTAAATGATCTTTACCAAAATGTTCAAATGGTACTGGAAACTTTACCACAAATTCGTAAAAGCACAAAAGACTGTGACTTTCAGGCCCTTTTAGATCAACAGGAAGCCGCTTATCATGAGCAGGAAGAAGCTATCCAGCAAGAAATCCGTGAACAAGGCTTTCACGCAGAAGACGCTGGAGAAATTTTGAAAACCTATTCTGAATGGATGACAAAACTAAAAGCTATTCGCGACTCTTCCACCTCACATCTTGCTGAAATGTGTATTCAAGGTTATACAATGGGCATGATTCAGTCCATTCAATCTTGGCATAAATACTGTAATGCTTCCAAACAGACACTTTCTATGGCAAAACATCTTTCTTGTTTTCACCAGGGCAGTATTGAGAGCTTGAAAAAATATTTGTAATACCTGTCTGGTTGTGTTATCATTAGTATTGTAATTGATAGATGTAATGTTCACGACCGACAAATTGGCTGCATTCAATTCTATGAATGTACCGCTAAAGATGCCGATCGTATTTTTTTGCGAAAAATTGTAATTTTTTGTAAAATCAATACATCTTTCTTATAATATCATATTAATTTTTTTTACAAAATGGAGGTACCCAAATGAACACTGGTACAGTAAAATGGTTTAATTCAGAAAAAGGTTATGGATTTATTTCTCAGGAAGAAGGAGATGACGTATTTGTACATTTCTCTGCAATCCAGGGAGAAGGATTCAAAACTCTGGAAGAAGGACAGAAAGTAAGCTTTGATATTGCAGAAGGACCTCGTGGAAAACAGGCAGAAAATGTTGCAAAATTAGCTTAATATAACTAAAAGAAGACAACCGAAACTTTCCGGTTGTCTTCTTTTTTTCTAATAATTACTCATCATCAAGTTCTATTACTTTTCGTGCAGCATCCTCATCTAGCATTCTGGATATCTTTGAACGAGAGGAAAAAACATTCGACAATCTCAATCTGATTCTATGTCATTTCACTGTTATAATAGAGGTTTGCAACACTGGCAAGCATATTGCGCTTTTCATAATCATTTAAATAACACTCCTCGCATACTGGATGTCCCAACATCCAACACAAGAATTCCCATAAATCCTCTCTTTCCAGAGATTTTTAAATCCAAGCCGAAGGACTCGCATCACTCGGCATTCTCAAATCTCCTCTTGGTGACACCGCTACACTTCCAACTTTTGGTCCATCTGGAAGACAAGAACGTTTAAACTGCTGGCTGAAAAATCTCCAATAGAATTTATCCAGCCATTTTTTAATTGTTTCTTTGTCATAAACATCTTTAAATGTCAGCTTTGCCATGCGATAAAGCTTTTCTTTTGGAAATCCAAAACGCATCATATAATACAGGAAGAAATCATGTAATTCATATGGTCCTACAAGATCTTCCGTCTTTTGTGAAATTACACCATCTACTGGCGGAAGCAACTCAGGACTAACCGGAGTATCCAGCACGTCCATCAATACTTCAGATAATTTTTTATTTTCTGTTGTTTCTGCATAATAAAGAACCAGATAACGTACCAGTGTCTTTGGTACAGAACAATTGACAGCATACATCGACATATGATCTCCATTATAAGTTGCCCACCCAAGCGCAAGTTCTGACATATCTCCAGTTCCAATTACCATTCCATTATACTGATTGGCCATATCCATTAAAATTTGTGTTCTTTCTCTTGCCTGTGAATTTTCGTATGTTACATCATGAACGCTTTCATCATGTCCAATATCTGCAAAATGCTGTCTAACTGCTTTTTCAATTCGTACTTCCTTTAAAGTTGCTCCAAGTTCTTTAATCAAAGATACTGCATTTTGGTAAGTACGATCTGTTGTGCCAAAACATGGCATGGTTACACAAACTAAATTTTTTCTTGGAATATCAAGCATGTCAAAAGCACGTGCTGTTACAAGAACCGCAAGGGTAGAATCAAGTCCTCCAGAAATTCCAACAACTGCATGCTGACAATGTGTATGTTCCAAACGTTTCTTTAGTCCCATCGACTGAAGAGATAAAATTTCATCACATCGTTTATCACGTTCGTCTCGATTATCCGGTACAAACGGCGTTTTTGGAAATGTTCTTGAAATTTTATTCTTTTTTACTTTCAAAGAAAATGGAATTTCTTCATAATCGTCCGTCTTTCCGCCAGGGAAAGAAGTCATTTTTCTTCGTTCTGCTGCAAGACGCTGCACATCAATATCTGCATAAATCGTTTCATTCGTAAAACGTTTTGCCTGTGCAAGGACAGAACCATTTTCACAAATCAAATGATGACCGCTGTAAACAACATCTTGTGTAGATTCTCCCTCTCCCGCATCTGCATAAAGATAAGCTGCCAAAAGTCTTGCAGACTGATTGGATACAAGATTTCTTCGGTATGTTTCTTTTGTTGTTGTTTCCACACTTGCAGATGGATTACAAATTACAGTTGCTCCTGCCATCGCATGGTAAGTACTAGGCGGAAGTGGTACCCATAAGTCTTCACACACTTCACAAGCAACAACAAGCTCTGGAATCTCTTCACATACAAATAGTTGATTCGTACAAACACTCACTGGCTCTTCATCAAACCACAAAATTTCATCCAAATCTTTTCCTGTTATAAAATGACGAAGTTCATAAAACTCAGAATAATTTGGAAGATGTGTTTTGGGTACAATTCCAAGGATTTTTCCATCTGATATTACAACTGCACAATTATAAAGTTTTTGTTTTACAACAAGTGGGCATCCTACGACGACCAACATGTTTTCGCCCTTTGTTTCTTTTGCGATTTTTCCAAGCTGTCTCTTACATTCTGTAAGAAGCGGCTGCTGCAAAAACAGATCTCCACAAGTATATCCGCTGATTGTTAGCTCAGAAAACACCAAAAGACTGGCACCATTTGCTCCAGTCTCTTTGATGATTTCTATAATTTTTTCAGCATTATATACAGGATCTGCAACTTTAATTTTTGGTGTTGCACAGGCAACTTTAATAAATCCGTCTTTCATTTCTTTACCTCGTTTTTATTATCCCTGTATTTTTTCTTTTTTATTCCTGTTCCATATTACTTAATTTGGCTGCCTGGTCCGCTGCTGTCAGGCTGTCAATTAATTCATCTAAATCTCCATTCATAATGGAATCCAGCTTATGAAGTGTTAATTTGATTCTATGATCTGTAACACGTCCTTGCGGATAGTTATAGGTTCTGATCTTTTCTGAACGATCTCCAGTTCCGATCTGACTCTTTCTTTTGGCAGCCTCCTCATCATGTGCTTTCTGCTGTTCTAACTCATATAAACGAGAACGCAGAACTTTTAATGCCTTATCTTTATTCTTTAACTGTGATTTTTCATCCTGACACGAAACAACGATTCCTGTTGGAATATGTGTTAAACGTACCGCAGAATCTGTTGTATTGACACACTGTCCACCATTACCAGAAGCACGGAACACATCGAATTTACAATCATTCATATCAATTTCTACTTCTACATCTTCTACTTCCGGCATAATTGCTACCGTAATTGTTGACGTATGAATTCTTCCACCAGATTCTGTAGCTGGAATTCTCTGTACACGATGAACACCACTTTCATATTTAAATCTTGAATAAGCGCCTTGTCCAGATACCATAAATACCAGTTCCTTAAATCCACCGATTCCACTTTCATTAAAACTTAATGTATTTACTTTCCATCGTTTACTTTCTGCATAGTTTCTATACATACGCGCAACATCGGCAACAAATAAACCAGCTTCATCTCCACCGGCACCGGCACGCATTTCAACGATAATATTTTTATCATCCATCGGATCTTTTGGAATTAACAGAACTTTCAGTTCTCCTTCTAATCGTTCTACATTAGCTTTGGATTCGTTTAACTCTTCCTTTGCCAGTTCCTTCATATCTTCATCTGATTCTTCTTCCAAAAGTTCCAGACTTTCTTCTACATTTTGTTTTTCGACTTTATATTCTTTATATTTTTCAACAATCGGTGTCAGTTCATTTTGTTCTTTCATCAAATCACGAAATCGATTCTGGTTAGATGCTACATCTGGATCATTCAATTCCTGCAACACCGTATCCAGACGGTCTACTAAACTTTCTAACTTATCAAACATTTTTTTCTCCTTCTTTTGCAAATCCAAAGACCAGACGGTCTAGTCCTGCTAAATCTTTTTTTATCTCAACAGAAACAAATCCCTGTGTTTCCATTAATTCCTTTACATCATTTCCCTGGTCATATCCGATCTCAAAAGCAAGCATTCCTCCTGCTTCCAGATAATGGCCGGCTTTTTTTATGATTTTCCGATAAAAATATAATCCGTCTTCTTTCCCATCAAGCGCAAGCATTGGTTCATGATTTCTCACTTCCGGCATAAGTTGTTTGCACTCTTTTGTTCTAATATATGGAGGATTAGAAATAATTAAATCATAAGTACCTTCTACATTTTCAAATAAGTCACTTTTTATAAATTTTACCATAGGCGAAAGATTTTCACCATTGGCTTTTGCAACTTTTAATGCTTTTTCACTAATATCTGTTCCCATACAAAGATCCGGTTTTAAGATCAAAGAGAGACTGATTGCAATACACCCAGAACCTGTACAAAGATCAAGAATCTTTTTGGGATGCTTTCCCTGTCTAATAACTTCTTCAAGAACAATTTCCGTATCTTGCCTTGGAATGAGAACATCCGGTGTTACCATAAAAGGATAGCCCATAAATTCCTGTGTACCAATTAAATATTGCAGCGGAATTCTTTCCTTCGTACGTTTTTTCAGCATTTCTTCATATTCCTGAATTCCTTTTTGATCGGCAACTTCTTCTGTCATTCCAAAAAGATAATCTTCTCTACTTATATGAAAACAATGAGAAAACAAATACCAAGCTTCTCCTGAAGCATTTTCAATCTGATACTTTTCCATTTTTTCCTGGCCATATAAAATCCATTCTCTTCTATTCATACTTTTTTCTTTCCTTTTTTAGATATTCTCTCCAGTCAAATACTCCCTCAACCGAGGCAATAGCAACTTCTATCATGGATTCATCCGGTTCTTGTGTTGTAAGCTTCTGAAGACAAAGCCCTGGTTTACTAAACAGCTGAACAAATGGATGGTCACTTTTTCCTGCTAATCGTATAAATTCATAAGAAACTCCTGCTACCAACGGAAGAAAAAGAAGCCGCAGAACAATTCTGAGCCATATCGTACGAACACGGATAAAAAAGAAAAATACCATACTGATAATCATAACAATAAAAATAAAACTCGTTCCACATCGTTTGTGCAGTCTGGAATATTTTTTTACATTTTTCGGAGTTAAATCCTCCCCTGCCTCCAAACAATTAATTGTTTTATGTTCCGCTCCGTGGTACATAAAAACTCGCCGGATATCTTCCATTCTGGAAATTAACACAATATATCCAAGAAAAATGCCGATTCGAATCAGACCTTCCAGCAATAAAATGATATATTCATTTCTTATCCAGTGATGCAAAAGCTCAGATGCCAAATATGGAAGAATCATAAAAAGTCCAATGGACACAGCAAAAGAAACGATCATGATAAACGTCATCATAATCTTTTCTCCCTTTCCATTCCATATATTTTCTATAACTTTAGAAGCTTTCGTATCTTCCTCCTCATCTTCAAAAAAAGATGCCGAATAGTTTAGGGTTTTCATTCCGATTGCCATGGATTCAATGAAACTTACCATACCTCGTAAAATTGGAAGAGCAAATGCTGGATGTCTTTTTGAAAAGCTGACACAATCTTCTACTTTTGTCTCAATCTCACCATCAGGTTTTCGCACGGATACAGCATAACGATCTTCATTTTTCATCATAACGCCTTCCATGACTGCCTGACCGCCTATACGAATCGCCATTGTTATCTCCTTTTCATAAAAAAAGAAAAGGTTGAGATTTTGACAACCTCAACCCAATTCCTGATTTTTCTACTTAACACCATATTTACGATTGAACTTATCAATACGTCCACGAGCCTGAGTAGCTTTCTGCTGTCCTGTGTAGAATGAATGACATTTAGAGCAGATTTCTACGTGGATATCTTCCTTTGTAGACCCTGTTACAAATTCATTTCCGCAGTTACAAACTACTTTTGCCTGATAATATTTTGGATGGATTCCTTCACGCATGTTTTTTCACCTCTTCTAAAAATTTTGTTGGATTTTGCCAACTATTACATACTATGACTTTCGTCATTTCTTGTTTTAATAACAGCTTTATTATTCTATCATACTAAAAAAGAAAATGCAAATACTTTTTTATCTTCTTAAAAGAGATCTTTTCGTAAGTGCCACAAATTCCTGATTATTTTTCGTCCGTTTAAATAAATCAAGCATCTGTTCCAAAAATTCTTCCGAACGATTTCCAGCCAATTCTTTATGAAGTGCGGTTACAACGGTATGTTCATCTTTCGTAAGGAGTAACTCTTCCCTTCTTGTTCCAGACTTTGCAATATCGACTGCAGGAAAAATTCTTTTTTCGGATAATTTTCTGCTCAGAACGATTTCCATATTACCAGTTCCTTTAAATTCCTCAAAGATAACATCATCCATCTTACTTCCTGTTTCTACAAGCGCTGTGGCTAAAATCGTAAGACTTCCACCTTCTCTCATATTTCTTGCCGCACCAAAAAATTTCTTTGGCATATAAAGAGCTGCAGGATCAAGTCCGCCAGTTAATGTTCTTCCACTTGGCGGAACCGTAAGGTTATAAGCTCTAGCAAGACGTGTAATACTATCAAGCAAAATGACAACATCTTCCTTATGCTCCACCAGACGTTTAGCTCGCTCCAAAACCATTTCCGATACCCTCTTATGATGTTCCGGCAGCTCATCAAATGTTGAATAAATAACTTCTACATTCTTTCCTTCAATAGATTCTTTAAAATCAGTTACTTCTTCTGGTCGTTCATCAATTAAAAGAACTATCAGTTTAATATCTTTATAATTTGCACTGATGCTTTGTGCCATCTGTTTTAATAACGTTGTTTTTCCCGTTTTGGGAGGTGAAACAATCATTCCACGTTGTCCTTTTCCCACTGGCGACAAGAGATCTACCATACGCATTGGCAAAGAGGCTGATCCAGTTTCAAGATTCAAACGCTCATTAGGAAAAATAGGTGTAAGATCTTCAAAATGCTTTCTTCTCGCTGCAACATCTGGTTTATAACCATTAACAGATTCTACAAAAAGAAGTGCACTAAACTTTTCACTTTGTGTTTTCACACGAATTGCTCCGGATAAAATATCTCCAGTCTTCAAGTTAAACTTCCGAATCTGTGCTGGAGATACATAAATATCATTTTCCCCCGGCAAATAATTTTCACATCGAATAAATCCATAGCCATCTGGCATAACTTCAAGAATTCCATTAGCCTTTTCCCCACTATCGAGACTCTTTATATTTTTAGGAAATTCCCTGTTATTTCCCTTCGCATGTCTTTGTTCATAATTATTATTATAATGCCTTCTTTCTTGCTTATGAACATGCATCTGTTCTCCCTGTCCATGTTCCATACGCTCTTCATTCGCCTTGGAGACTTCTTCTTTTTGCTTTTCCTGTTGCTGCTGATCATATTCTTCTAGTTTAGCGATCAGATCTTTTTTCTTAAGAGCAGATAGTCCTTTCATCTTTCGCTCTTTTGCAATTTCACGTAGTTCCACTACCGATTTTTCTTCATATATCATATAAGATTCTCCTTTGTTTTTGGGAAAATAGACGATTCGTCTATAGATTAGATATTATTATATTAACACATTTTGTCAGAATGTCCAATCATTTGTTCCCGCAATTTTCTCAGCACCTTTTTTTCCATACGCGAAACTTGTACCTGTGAGATTTTTAAAATTTTCGCAATTTCCTGTTGTGTTTTCCCCTGAAAATATCGGAAACGAATCAATTTTTCTTCTTCCTCCGTCAACATTTTCATCGATTCTTCCAATATGATATGATTTACAACATGCTCTTCTTCATTTTCTTCTTTCACAAGCCGATCCATGATTAAGATTTCACTCCCGTCCTTTTGATAAGTCGGACGCTGAAGAGATTCTATTTCCTTATTTGCCTCCATAGCAGCAACAATCTCCTCTCTTGCAAGATTCGTCTTTTCTGAGATTTCGTCTAATGTTGCTTCTCTTTGATATTCCATAGAAAATGCTTCTCTTGCTTTTTGAATTTTATAAGCATTCTCTTTTAATGATCGGCTGACTTTGATCATCCCATCATCTCTCAAAAAGCGTTTAATCTCTCCAGTAATCATGGGAACTGCATAAGTTGAAAATTTCACATCATAAGAAAGATCAAACTTATCAATTGCTTTCATAAGCCCAATACTTCCAATTTGAAATAAATCTTCCATCTCATATCCACGATTATGAAATCTTCTTACCACACTCCAAATTAATCCAAGATTCTCAAGAACAAGTGTCTCTCTAGCTTTTTCATCTCCTTCTTTTGTGAGCCTTAAAAGTTCTCTCACATCATTCATAAAGAGATTCTATGCCTCCAATCTTTCGAAACATCAAAACTTTTGTTCCTTTCCCCGGTGTTGATGTTACTTCTACCTTATCCATAAACGCTTCCATAAAAGAAAAACCCATCCCAGTTCTTTCTTCTTTTGCTTTTGTTGTGTACATTGGTTCCATTGCTTTTTTTACATCTTCAATTCCAATTCCAAAATCTTCTACTAAAATCCGAATCGTTTCATCTTGACTGGAAATATCTAAAATAATCTTTCCATTCGTATCATCATAGGCATGTACAATACTATTGGTTACTGCTTCTGAAACTGCTGTCTTTACATCCGACATTTCCTCCATCGTCGGATCAAATCGCATCATATAAGCTGCTGTTACCATACGAGCAATTCCTTCATTTTCAGATTCACTGTTAAATTCCAAATGTACCATTCTTTTTCCTCCCTTATTTCTCTTTTACAACCTGATGCAATCCTGCCATATGAACAATCCGACGGATGTTTTTATTCATATGACTAACGATCACACTTCCTCCCATCGGTTGTACCTGACGATATCTTCCAAGAATCATTCCAACGCCAGAACTATCCATAAATTCACTATTTGAAAAGTCAAATTCAATATCACGAATTGGATAAGATTTTAAAATAACATCGCATTGATATCGAACTTTTTGCGCCAAATGGTGATCTAATTCTCCATCTAGACGAATGTGCAATACTCTGTTTTCTACCTGATATTCTGTTGCCATAAGCTCTCCTTTCCTAATAAACCTTTCAAAGAAAAAAAGATAAAAGAAAGAAGCAGGAAAACTTCCATACTTCTTTCTTTTATCTTTTGTACCTTAATATTAACTATATTATTTCAACTCACAGTCAATAATTTTTCTCACTACCTTCGTTAAAGTTTTTTTGTTTTTTTCTGTTGTAAACGATTAATTTGTGCCTGTGCACTTGTAGCATTGTTGGTAGAAGGGAATTTCTTAATAATTGCCTGGTATGTTTTAATCGCATTCTTCTTATCTTTGTTTGCTTCATAAGATTTTGCAAGATAAATATATGCATTGACATTGCTATCTTTAAATTTAATTGCCTTCTTCAAATAATTGATTGCACCTTTATAATTTCTTGAAACATATGCGCTATATCCTTTTCCATACAATCCGTTATATGCATAAGGAGTCACCTTTGTCTTAAGATCATCATAAATACTTTTCATATTTTTAGTTGTAAGTTTTGAACGATCAATTTCTACCAGCGCATTAGCTGCTTCTGTATAATTCTTATCTGCATACTGCTGCAATGCCTTTAATAATAAATCATAAACACCAGCTTTTTTGCTTGATCCGATATATTCTTTTAATTCATCTTCTGCTTTTTTCTGAGCATCCTGTGCAGCTTTTACTTTCTTATTATTATCTTTTAACTGTGTATCTTTTGCAAGAATTTGTTCCTGATAATCCTCTACCTGACTATTGCTTTTATGTTTAAAGCTCTGTTTTAATGTTGGATAGATCAAAACCGATGCAACAATTACACCAATGATAATCCCTGTTACCATATAAAACATCGGACTTTTGGATGGTCTGCCTTCTTCCACAGGACTGCTTGTAAATGGATTTTTCATCTTAGGTTTTTCAGATTCCTCCGTTGTCTTTATTTTTTCTTTTTTCTTTTCTTTTTTTTCTGCCTCTGCCGACTTTTTATCATTAGAAGATTCTGCTTTTACCTGAATTTCTTGCATATAATCTTTTGCCGACTGATTTTGTGGGTCCATAGAAAGAATTGTATCAAGCGCTTCTTTTGCAGATGCAGAATCCTTTGCTTTTATAGAAAGTAATGCGATTAACAAATATGCATCCGTAAAGTTCGGTATTGTTGCTACTACATTTTTCAGCTGAAGCATTGCTAAATCGTCATTTCCCTGCTTTGCATAATTTAAAGCCTGATTATATTTTTTTAGCATTTGGTTTGCTTTATATAATTCTGTTTTATTTTTCTTAATTTGTTCCAGTTCTTCTCCATCGAAATTTTCTTCTGCTGCTTCCAGGTCTGCACAAGGCTGAAATTTTTCCAACTCCTGGTTAAAATTTAACATTTCTCTACTTCCTCCTGACTGATATATTGTTTTGCGGTTCCGACCAGATAAAACGACCCGGCAACAAAACAGGCCGTATCATCTTCTTTATACATCATCATCTGGTCAAATGCGTCCTGAAACTGTTCGATGTCAACGTTTCTCCCGGAAATCTGAATATGATAAATTTTTTCAACTCCAGGTATTCTTTCAAGCATTTGACGCATAGTTTCTTCTTCATTTTTATGAGAGGCTGCAAAAAGAATCCTCTTTTTCCCAGGGAACTGTTTTTTCACAGTTTCACAGAAAGCCTCGATTCCCTGTATATTGTGAGCCACATCTGCAAAAACAGAAGGTGCAATCTCTTCCATTCTCCCTGGGAGTACAACTTTTTCTAACGCACTCCTAATATCAAATGCACTGATTGGCCCATCCAATATTTTTTCCGCCTCCAAAGCAAGGGAAAGATTTTCTTTTTGAAACGCTCCCCAAACTCTTCTCCTATCATACGCATTGACACTTAAAAAATCAATATATTTTCCATCTTTTTCATGAAAATTAAGATTATCTTCAGAAACTTCTATAAGTGGAGCTCCTTTTTTTGTCGCTTCCTGCTTAATCACATCAAAAACTTCCTTTTTTTGACGAGTACAAAGTACTGGAACTTCTTCTTTTATAATCCCGGCTTTATGTAAGGCAATTTCTTTTAATGTTGTCCCAAGAAATTCCATATGATCTAAACTAATCGTTGTCAAAATACATAATTTGGGCATAATTAAATTGGTCACGTCATAACGTCCGCCCATTCCGGTTTCAATGATACAAACATCTGGCTGTTTTTCTTGAAAACTTACCATTGCCATCAAAAATAAAAATTCAAAAAAAGATGGATGAACAAATCCCTCTTTCAGAGCCTTTTGTACCACCGTATATACTTTTGTAAAAACATTTTCAAAATCTTGCTGGCTGATATTTTCTCTATTCAAGCGAATGCGTTCGTTTATAGATAAAATATGCGGGGACGAAAAAACTCCAGTTGTTTTTCCTTTTTCCAAAAGCATTGATTCTAAAAATGCACACACGGATCCCTTCCCGTTTGTTCCTGCCACATGAACCAAACAAAGATCATGTTGTGGGCTTCCAAGACATTCCAACAAATATTTTATATTATCAAGTGATGTTTTTTTGGCGAATTTTGCTGTTCTATTTAAATAATCAAGACATTCTTTATATTTCATCTGCATCCCTTACTTTTTTACAAAGATCATATGTCACATCTTTCATATCTGTTACCACATAATCTGCGTCTTTTAATTTTTGATTTCCATACTCCTGATTTTGATATCCAATAACTTTCATTCCAGCCCGTTTTGCTGCAAGAGCTCCATTATCAGAATCTTCAATGACTAAACAGTGTTTAGGATCTACTCCAAGTTTTTGTGCCGCCTTTAAAAAGACATCTGGAAATGGTTTCGCATTTTTACATTCGTCACTCCCTGATACAATACTTTGAAAATAAGATCTCAGATTTAAAACATCCATCACACGATCAATTTCCTTTATTGGTGAAGAAGATGCAACTGCAATCGGAATCTTTTTCTCAGATAGTGATTTTATCAGGGCAATGGTTCCATCGATTGGCTGATAACCTTCTTTTTTAAGTCTCTTTTCCCTTTCATTTTCCATACCTTCAACACCTTGCTGTGCTGTTAAATCTGTAAGCCCTGTATGTTCTATAATTTGTTCCCATGCATATTTACTGGAAACACCAAAAAGTCTTTCATTAAATTTTTTATCAATGGATTTTCCAAAATGTGCAAGAAAATCGTTAATTGCATGAAAATACCCAGGTTCTGTATCTACAATAACACCATCCATATCAAAAATTACAGCTTTCAGCATAATTCACCTCTCAAAACTGCTTTCAATACCTGTAAAACACCATCTTCCTTGTTGGATGCAGTTAAAAAGTTCGCTGCTTGCTTTACTTCCTCTCTTGCATTCGCAACTGCAAAACTATGACTTGCACAATTTAACATTTCAATATCATTTAAATTATCTCCAAATGCAAGAGTCTCATCTGGAGTAATTCCGTAAGCATCCTGAAAATGTTTCAATGCAGAACCTTTTGTCACTCCTTTGTTCGAACAATCAATCCATTTTTCTCCTGAAACTACAGCATGAATTACACGATTCCATCGCTCTAAGAAATCTTGTCCAAGAATTTCTTCTGCACATCTGTGATGATAAACACTAACTTTGCATGCTCCATCAGCATATGCACATACATCATCTACCATTTCACCACGGTAACCATAATGATCTACAAGCTGCATTTTAATCCCATCATTTTCAAAATAACTCATATTATCTTGATTGACTACAATTTCACATCCTGGATATTGTCTCGCTTCCTCAATAAAAGCTCTTACAATTTCCGGCTGCATTTTATCAACATGCTGATATTGTTTTGAATAAATGCATGTTCCATTTTCTGATATTGCAATAATATCATCAATGACTGGACGGAATACTTTTTCAATGCTTGATCTTTGTCTTCCGCTTGCTGCTGCTACCAAGACACCTCGTTTTCTTAATTCACGAATCACATCATAATATTCCGGATTCAAATTTAATGTTCCTTCTTCCAGCAAAGTTCCATCAATATCGGTTGCAATTAATTTAATCATTTTTTTTCCTTTCTATAAATCCAGATCATAAGGGGTTACCTGATAAACATAATAATTCAGCCAGTTATAATACATGGCATTTGCATGACATCTCCATGATTTTACCGGCGGCTTTGTTGGATCGTTATCTTTATAATAATTCTTTGGAATATCCGGATGGAGTCCTCTTTTTACATCTCTGACATATTCAAGATGAAGTGACATTACATCATATTCTGGATGTCCGGTTACAAAAATCTGACTTCCTGTTTGATTTAAGATCAGATAAGGTCCTGTCTCATCCGACTCTGCTGCAATTGTTAGCTCCTTATTATTACGGATAGCTTCTCCATCAACTCCTGTATTTCTTGACTGTGGTACATAAAATGTATCATCAAAACCACGAACCAATGGTATCTTATTATGCAGTGGATGATGCTCATAAACTCCCGATATCTTTTTATTTAAAATATGTTTTTTAATTCCATAATGATAATAAAGTCCTGCCTGGGCAGCCCAACATATATGTAAGGTCGATGTTACATGGGTCTTCGACCATTCCATAATTTCAACAACCTCTTTCCAGTAATCAACTTCTTCAAATTCTTTTAATTCTACAGGTGCTCCTGTGATAATCAGTCCGTCAAAACGCTGACCCTTGATTTCTGAAAAATAATGGTAAAATTTTTCCATATGTGATTCCGGCACATGCGTCGGTACATAAGATTCTGTCTGCAAAAATGTAATATCCAATTGCAGCGGAGTATTGGAAAGGCTTCGCAGCAGATGAAGTTCCGTATCCAGCTTATTCGGCATCAAATTTAAAATCGCAATATGCAACGGACGAATATCCTGCATACACGCTCTTTCATTGTCCATTACAAACACATTTTCCTCTTCCAAAATTGCCTTTGCTGGCAGATCACTATCTATTCGAATTGGCATAACATTACACACTCCTTTTCCTGTCTTTTCTTTATTTTATCATAGCCAGAAAATCTTCTTCACTTAAAACCGGTATTCCAAGTTCTTTTGCTTTTTTATTCTTGGATGAGGAAGACTCTTTATCATTGTTAATCAGATAATCTGTTTTTTTAGAAACAGATCCGGTCGCTTTTCCTCCAAGTTGTTCAATCTTTTCCTGTAACTGTTTGCGATTATCAAAGTGTTCAAGCGATCCTGTGATTACAAAAGTCTTCCCGTCAAGAATAGCTTTCTGGCTTGTTTTTTCTTCTTTTTTAAATTGTAAAAACGACAAAAGTTTTTTAAGAACTTCCTGATTATGTGGTGTCGCGAAATAAGATACCATTGCCTCGCCGATCATTGGACCAATCTGATCGATTGCTACGAAATCTTCTACCTTCGCATGACAAATCAAATCAAAATTATCCTCAAAATAACGACAAATTAATTTAGCATTCGAAAGTCCAACATTTTCAATTCCAAGACTGTAAATAAAATTAGCTAAAAACGGATGCCTTGCATTTTCAATCGCATGGATTAAATTTTCATAGGATTTTTCCCCAAACCCTTTCATTTCAATAATTTCTTCTTTGTACTGACTTAATGTAAATAAATCATACAACTGCATCTCTTGATACAAAATGAGAAAATGATTTTAATTTTTTTGCACTGCAAAATTGATTGGTACATCGAAGTGTTTTTACTCCATTATCCATTTCAATTTTTGTAATACCACCACACGCCGGGCAAACTTTTGGAATCTCTATATGTCCGCTTCTTGTCTTATTTTCGGCAAGTTGTGGTATGATCATATTTGCTTTATATACGGTGATTTCATCCCCGATTCCAAGTTCTAATTCTTCCATCACACTAATATTATGAAGACTTGCCCGGCTTACCGTCGTTCCTTCTAGTTCTACTGGTTCAAAGATTGCTACTGGATTGATCAGACCAGTTCTCGACGGACTCCATTCTACTTCTAAGAGCTTTGTATCTGCGGTTTCATCTGCCCACTTAAATGCAATGGAATCTTTTGGGAACTTTGCAGTTCTCCCAAGGCTTTTCCCATATGCAATATCATCATACAACAGAACAAGTCCATCCGAAGGAAGATCAAAATCTTTGATCTTTTTTGAAAACTGTTCGATAACTTCTTCTATATTATCTTTTGTTACTTTTACATAAGGTACCATTTCAAATCCAAGAGTTTGTGCCCATTGAATTTTTTCTTCCATAGAATTATGGAAATCTACATCTGCAACTTCTCCAATACTAAATCCATAAAAATGAACCTTTCTCTTTGCCGTAATTTCACTGTTTAATTGTCTTACGGAACCACTGCATAAATTTCTCGGATTTTTGTACTGACTATCCACGTCCTCCAATTGCTCATTCACTTCTTTAAAAACGGAATATGGAATCACAGCTTCTCCTCGAATAACCAGCGTTCCATGATAAGAAATTTTTCTTGGAATATTGACAAATACCCTTGCATTGCTTGTTACAACCTCGCCAACTTCTCCATTTCCTCTTGTTACTGCTTTCTCAAGCTGACCATTTTCATAAGTCAATACAATCGTTAATCCATCCAATTTCCACGACAAAAGTCCACTTTGCTCTCCAAGCCATTCCTTAAGTTCCAATGGCTCTTTTGTCTTATCGAGGGAAAGCATTGGTGACGGATGGGTCTCTTTTGCAAGAGATGTCATCAATTCGTATCCTACATGAATCGTTGGACTATTTGATAAAACAGTTCCTGTTTCCTCTTCCAGCTTTTTTAGCTCATCATACATTTTATCATATTCAAAATTGCTGATAATCTCCTTATTTTCCTGATAGTATGCCTTTCCTGCTTCATTTAGCACACGAATCAGCTCTTTCATTCTATCTAATTGACTCACGATCCAGTTCCTCTCTTAATTGATGTAGTTCCCTGCCTTTTAACTCTCTGTAAGACCCTTCTTTCAGATCTCCAAGTTTGATATTCATTACACGAACCCTTTTTAGTTTCGTTACCCGATACCCAAAATATTCACACATTCGACGAATCTGACGATTTAATCCTTGTGTCAAAATAATCCGGAATTGATAAGGACCTTCTTTTGTTACCTTACATTTTCTTGTTACTGCTCCAATTTCATCTAATGGCACAGGTTTTCGCATTCCATCTAAAAATTCCTTTGTAATTCTTTTATTTACAGTAACCTCATATTCTTTTTCATGATAATTACGTGCCTTCATGATCTGATTGGCAGCCTCTCCATCATTTGTTAGTAAAATAAGCCCTTGTGAATCTTTATCAAGTCTTCCTACTGGATAAATTCTTTGCGGATAATTTAAATAATCAATGATATTATCTTTCTCTTTTTTGCTTGAGGTACAAACAATTCCTCTTGGCTTATGAAAGGCAAGAAAAATCAAGTTTTCTTGAATTTTTACCGGCTTTCCGCAAAATGTTACTTCCTGTCCAGGCATCACTTTATCTCCGCTAACTGCGACTTCTCCGTCAATCAGAACTTTCCCTTGTTCCACATAAGTATCCGCCTGTCTTCTAGAACAAATACCTGCCTGACTTAAATATTTATTAATACGGACAGCTCCATCTATTTTTCTCTTATTTTCTTCCATTTCCTGCTGCTACTCAAAATTCTGATTGATTCTTTGATAAAGTTTCTGTATCTTGAAAACTTGTTTTTGGATATTTTGCCGAGTAGCTCCTCCTTTTCTTTTTATGAAATGTAAACTTATCCCAAGATATCATATTAGATGGTAACATAATCCTTAAAAAAATGCAAAAGAGATATTACAGCATTTTTATACACTGTAATATCTCTTTATTTTTATTTTATGTTTACTTCAATATCTGTATAGAATCTTACATTCTACCGCCCGCAATCAGGCTGCAGTTCAAATCTCCTCGGCAAAATATCCAAGATCTCCAAGAATTTCTTTTGCCCTTTCTACAACTTCGTCATCAGCATCAATGGTTATCGTTTTATCACTCAGGTCTATCTCTGCCTCAATATCGGCATCCTCAAGTCCGTTCTTAATTCTGTCGACGCAATGATCACACATCATATCGTCTGCCTTTAATACTGTCATATCTGTTATTCTTTCCTCCTATCACAGTTGTTGTATACTTTTAGACTTTACCGCCAACATCATAACAGATTTTTTTAATTTTGTGTAGTCTTTTTTGATCATCTCTGCCATTTTTCACAAAGTGCTAAAATCTGATCTGCAAATTTGCCAAGATCTTTATTGGTTCCTCCTTCATTTTGTGCGATAACTTTAGATAACAAATCGCAGGCTCCTTTCAAGCGCACATAAGCATTGCTTTCTTTTCGTGTTTTCTTCTTGACAAGCTCTCTGGTACCCCATCCGATCCATCTTCCTTCGATCAAGTCAAAAACATCGCCACTATATGGAGCATTTGTCTCATATCCATATTCTTCTTTTAAACATTGCGCAAAAATATCACATACTTTATCTTCTCCATGTACAACAAAAACGAGTTGTGGTTTCTTCTTAAACTCATTCACCCATCGAATCAGTCCGTTTTTGTCAGCATGACCGCTCATTCCATCCATCTGAATAATCTTTGCCTGTACCTGAATTACCTCTCCAAATAATTTTACTTCCTTGGCACCTTCAATTAAAGATCTTCCAAGAGTACCGTAAGCTTGATAACCAACAAAGACAATTGTATTTTCCGGTTTCCATAAATTCCATTTCAGATGATGACGAATTCTTCCGGCATCACACATTCCAGAGGCAGAAATAATAACCTTGGGCTCCTCATCAAAGTTGATCGCCTTAGATTCCTCTGTTGTAATGGAAAGCTGAAGATTAGAAAAAGAAATGGGATTAATTCCTTTATTTACAAGATCCATTGCTTCCTCATCATAAGTCTCTTCTACATCTTTATGAAAAATATGGGTTGCTTCTACCGCAAGAGGACTATCTACAATCACTTTAAAATCTCCATGATTTTTTACAAGTTCTTCTTCCTTCATCTGGCGGATATAATATAGGAGTTCCTGCGTTCTTCCGACAGCAAAGGATGGAATTACAACATTTCCTCCTCTATCAAAGGTTCTCTGAATCACCCCTGCCAGCTCACTGACATAATCCGGATGTTTTCCATGCAATCTATCCCCGTAAGTCGACTCCATAATCACATAATCTGCTTCATCCGTATATTGTGGATCTTTAATCAACGGCTGATCATAATTTCCGATATCCCCTGAAAATACAAGTTTTCTATCATTTTCACCCTCACGAAGCCAAACTTCAATACTAGAGGATCCTAGAAGATGTCCGATATCGGTAAAGCGAATATCAATATTATCATACAATGAAATTTTTTGACTATATGCACATGGAACAAACAAATCCATCACATTAATTGCATCTTCTACCGTATAAGTTGGTATTACCTCTGGTTTTCCTGAACGTCTTGCCTTACGATTTCTCCATTCCGCTTCAAATTCCTGAATATGTGCACTATCCTGAAGCATAATTCGACATAAATCTGTTGTTGCTTTTGTTGCATAAATCTTTCCACGAAAGCCTTTTGCATATAACAATGGAAGCAATCCGGAATGATCGATATGTGCATGTGTCAATAAAATAAAATCAAGTTCTGCGGCCGAAACTGGCATTTCTACATTCTCATAAATATTAATGCCTTGTTCCATTCCATAATCCACGACAAACTTTTTATTTCCACATTCTACATAATGGCAGCTTCCGGTTACCTCATGATCTGCTCCAATAAACATGATTTTCATAAGTCATACCTCCTCAGAAATATATACTGGTCCTGCAGGTACGATATTTTCCAGATTTGGATGCTGTTCTAAGATTGGTTGTGACTGATATCCAAAAAATACCCTGGTTAAATCCCCAATTGTAATTCTTTCTGCCTGATCACCATCCTTTGTTTCTTTTGTTATCATCATTTTATGACCATTCCATTGAAAATGAAACATTCCATCATTTTCTTTAATCAATGGATCTTCGACTATCATTCGAAATGAAAAGTTCTTTTTTCCTTTTAGTATCTTTTCCCATGCTTTTAACGATGTAATCCTTGCCATAATTTTAGGAGTCAGATTTCCTCTTGTCAGATTTCCTCCCGTAATCTCTATTTCTCTTCCTGAATAAAGAGACTTTATCTGACGAAGCATCTCTTCTGGCTCTTTCGCATAAGAAAGACGAAGAAAAGTTTCATTTTCTTCCTGACCTTGTACAAAAACGCCCTTTATTTCTTCATCAACTTTCCATACCATTAGATGCCCATTGCTACTTTGACTCTCTTTTTCTGCACGTTTTAAATATTCTATATTGGGAACTGTATAAATTCCATATTCTTGCATACATTCTTGCAAATAACTGGAAATTTTCGGATAATCTTTTTCTTTTGCAATTTCAATTACACCAACAGAATGTCTGCTTTTTTCTCCTGAAATCACACATTGTTTCCAGTCCATAACAAAAACAAAGTCAAATGGCTCATAATAAGCCCGATTAGCCGGCATCAAATATGTAAATGGTTGTTTTTTCCCTTGTATATCACAAAGGCACTTTTTTAACATAGAGGCCATAATTCCCTGTCGCCTGCACTCTTTTTTTACCGCAACCGCTACAATATAAAAAAGCTCTTGGGATTCATCTGCAATCTGTATTTTATAAGGATTCAGATGAATCATCCCCTTTAATTCTTCCTGATCCATGGCAAGCAACACTTTATTATTTTTATAGACTTCATCAAAATAATATTGTGCAAATGGTTTGGGATCTTCAAAAATTTCTTGGTACATTTTAAAGATCATTTCCCGATGCTCTTTTTGATCATAAAAAAGCCTCATGCTTCTTTCCTTTCCATTAGAAGGCATACTGCCTGTGCACTAATTCCAAGTCCTTCTCCAGTAAATCCAAGTTTTTCTTCAGTTGTTGCTTTTACATTCACCTGACCTTGGTCCACTCTTAACACTCTGCTGATATTTTTAATCATACTTGGCAAATGTGGTGCCATTTTTGGCTTTTGTGCAATGATCGTTGCATCTACATTTCCAACAGTATACCCTTTTTCATAAATTAACCTTACAACTTCCTCTAAAAGCTTCAAACTGTCTGCATTATGAAATTTAGGATCTGTATCTGGAAAATGCTTACCAATATCCCCAAGTGCTGCGGCTCCTAGCAAGGCATCTGAAATTGCATGAAGCAGTACATCCGCATCCGAATGTCCAAGAAGCCCCTTTTCGTAAGGTATTTCTACACCTCCCAAAATCAATTTCCTATTTTCAGTTAGCCTGTGTACATCATACCCCATTCCAATCCGCATATTCTGTCCTCCCTTCCGGTCGTTTTTCTTTTTTTCTATAGTTCTATTATACCCTTATTTTACGTTTTCGGAAAGAAAAAAAGAGATGTATTTTTCTCAAATACATCTCTGATAAGTAGCGATGAGCAGATTCGAACTGCTGACACTACGGGTATGAACCGTATGCTCTAGCCAACTGAGCTACATCGCCATATGTAATTATCCATTCATGATTTCTCATGAAATGGGACCAACAGGGCTCGAACCTGTGACCCTCTGCTT